>Ga0123356_10000974_pt1 | contig 31769 bp, 30 predicted proteins | sample TergutEmb28metaG_2_FD_92546 | JGI IMG/M metagenome (GOLD analysis project Ga0123356, IMG submission 92546) | Embiratermes neotenicus P3 segment gut microbial communities from Petit-Saut dam, French Guiana - Emb289 P3 | ecosystem: Host-associated > Arthropoda: Insects > Digestive system > Gut ...
AAATTATGCGGGTTTAGCTCAGTTGTTTAGAGCGCTTCCTTGCCAAGGAAGAGGTCGAGAGTTAGAGTCTCTTAACCCGCACCAAATTCGAAGATATCCTCGCTGCCTGGCGGGGATTTTATTTCAAGTGGCGACGTGGCGGAGTAGTCGAACGCAACGGTCTGCAAAACCGTTTTCATCGCGGGTGCAAATCCCGCCGTCGCCTCCAAATTAGCGCGAGTGGCGGAATTGGTATACGCGTTCGACTTAAAATCGAATGGGGAAACCTGTGCGGGTTCAAGTCCCGCCTCGCGCACCAACGATTTTGACCGAACTAGATAATTTCGCTTATATAAATCCTAAGTATCTTTGAGCGAAATCAGAGTCGCCATTCGTTGCCGCCAAAACGAAACCGTCGTCTGGGAGCTTCTTCTTCAAGTTTTCACGTAGATTATCCTGCACGTAACTTGGGTCAAAACCATCTCGAGCTCGACCTAGGATGCGACGCTGCTCGAAACCAAGTTTTCCCATTGTCCTGCCAAGGTATATGTTGCCAGTATTGAGCGGTCCGTTATTGGCAAGATTGAAGTGGCACCGGTTGATCTCCGAGCAATTCTGTCGCAGGTCACCTATCAAGACGACCACATTAGGAATACTGGCTAACTTAGTGAATATCTGTCGTTTTTGTATGAGTGGTATGCGGTGGAGGCCGTAATTGGCGGTAACTATAACGACATCTCCAGATCCTATCGCTTTATCGTCTAATTCTTTTATAGCTCCCACAACATCGGTGTTTAACAGCTGCAACTGCCCAGGCTGAAAATTAATATCACCCTCCGTGACTAACTGTTCAGTGCCAATGCCCAGACTTGTCAATTTATCTCCGGCGCGTGACGGAAAATCTTTGGCCAACTGTTCGTAAAGTGGCGTTGTAACATCTATGCCGGTAACACTTTGCAGTGATAATTCTCGATCAGAGCCGTGGATTGCTGCAGTTGCTGCCGCTAGTGTCGAGCCTGAGCCCGAACACAGATCTAGCAGGTGGACGCGCCTACCTTCTGTGGCTGCTTGCTCGCAAATATACTGCGCCATTTCAGCGATAGCCCAGTTCGTTGCGACCAAGTGAGGCATGGATTCAAATTCGTCCAAGTTTATTTCTGCGGGTGTCGTATCCAACGTTATACCTATATCTGCCATAGTCTTTCTGTTGAAATATATACTGTAATTGGAATCAGCCAAAACACCGGCTACATCGGGGAATCGAAGGTTAGCCTCTCCGAGAACCCGATTAGCCATCGCTACCTGTGCGATACTATTTTTTATTGTGTACCAATGCTCTCGGTTGGTCAGACGAGTGTTTTCACCATTTCGTATGTCATGTATACGCTGCTTGTAAAGATCCGAATTAGGATCAACAGGATTAGCTTGTTTGCGGTAGTTCTCTCCTGAACTATAGAGCAAGAGGCTCTGAAAACCAAGTGCTAATTCTAAGAGCTCAGGGTTATCCGCGACATGGGGGGGGGTGAATATCTTGTTGGATCTGCGAAATATCTCAAAGTGTCTTCTGTCACGAACCCATAATGAGGATCTCCTAACGCTCTTTCCAACATACCTTCTATCTCTCCCGACGCTTGCAACGGTGGAATATTAAAACGACCTCGAACTCCATTCAGTAAATCCATACTCATACCTCGATTCTAACACATAAACGATATATTTGCAACCCCTTTTTCAAACGAAAAAATCTGATCGGAAAACTACCCCTGGTAACAGCCCAAAAATCAATTCTATTGTATAATATTTATTATGAATGGTGGCAACAATTCGTCCGATCCGGCCAGGTTCCGGAGTACGCGCAAAAATCGTCGATACAAGCGAGTTTATCAGGAGTACAGAAACAAACATCGGCCGCGCGTTTTCAAAATCGCGACGCTAGCGCTCGTGGTGATGCTGGGCGTTTTGGCCGTGGTGATAACACCGACGCGCCACAGCGCCACGCCAAAATCGCCAACCGCCGCACTTGAATTATCCGCTCCGATCGCCATCGAGGATTTGAAAAATTATAAATTGGTGGCATTGACTTTTGATGATGGACCTGATCCGAACACGATTGCTCTGCTCGATGTGTTAAAGAAAGAAAAAGTCGTCGCCACGTTCTTTGTGCTAGGGGCGCGTGTCGACAGATATAGCGAAATCGTAGAGCGAGAATATCGGGAAGGCCACCAAGTCGCCAGCCACACCACCAACCACAAAGATCTAACCAAATTATCCTCGGCCGCTCGCCAGGCGGAAATCACCAGCACCGCCGCTGCGATCGAGCGAGTCACCGGCGCCAAACCGACCGTCATGCGACCACCGTATGGCGCTTGGAATGCCGGGGTGCTGAATGAGGCCGGCACACCGCTAATATTGTGGTCGATCGATCCCAAAGATTGGGAATATCGCGACCCGGATCGGATCTACCAACATGTCATGGCCAACGTGCGTGACGGCTCGATTATCCTGCTGCATGACGTCTACGGCACTTCGGTCGAGACCGCGGCAAAAATCATCCCAGCGCTAAAAGAACAAGGCTACATCCTGGTCACAGTCGATCGACTGATCATGACGCGAGGCGGTAGTTTCGAGGCGGGCAATCAATATCGTCATTTGTATCCTTAGAAGTCTATCGAAGACAAATCTCTTTTCTGAAGTCAAGCCGTCTTTTCTGAAGCCAAACTGTCTTCTCCGAGACCGTCCGGAGTTACGACGAGGCGAGAGCGATTTCTCCTGTAACGACAGGCAGAAATCGCGTGTCGAGGAAAGATGGTTTGGCTTCAACAAATCTCTTCTCCGAGACCATCAGAAAAAGCCTTTAACAAAATCTAAAAATTGTGTATAATGGGAATGTTAATAATTGTTAAGGAGGAAGAACAATGCCAATTTGGGGTTGGATAATCATAGCCGTCGTCGTTTTGCTAGTCATCACGGTGGTCGGTATTTATAATAGCTTGATCAAATTACGCGTGCGTGTTGACGAAGCATGGAGCGACATCACGGTGCAACTAAAGCGCCGAGCGGATCTGATTCCGAATTTGATCGAATCAGTCAAAGGTTACGCCAAACACGAAAAGGGAGTTTTCGAAGAAGTCACTAAGGCTCGTTCGGCAATCATGTCGGCCGCCAAAGAAGGCCCGGCCGCTGCCGCTAAAGCAGAAAACGTTTTCGAGGGCGCGCTAAAATCGCTGTTCGCGGTAGCGGAAAACTATCCCGATTTGAAGGCAAATCAAAACTTCCTGCAATTGCAGGCCGAGATTACTGACACTGAGGATAAAATCCAGGCTTCACGTCGCTTTTATAACGGTGGTGTACGCGATTTGAACACCAAGATTCAAACTTTCCCGGACAACATTTTTGCTAGCATGTTTGGCTTTAAACAGCGCGAGTTCTTTGAGGTCGAAGACCGCGCCGCCGTCGAAGAAGCCCCCAAAGTTGACTTTAATAGCTAGGACGGCTCGCTAGATGTATAGTGCGATCGGTGCCAATAAACGAAACACTGTCATTATTATGGCGGTGTTTCTGCTGATTATCGGCGGGCTCGGGGCGTTGGCGGGCTATGCTTATAACAACTGGGTCGTAGCAGCCGTCATCATGGGAATCGCGGCAATTTACGCGCTGATCCAGTATTTCGCGGCCAGTAAGGAAGCCCTGGCCATCAACGGGGCGGTGCCGATCGAAAAGAAAGACGCCCCCGAACTGTATCGCATTGTTGAGAATCTGAGCATCACCGAAGGCCTGCCGATGCCGAAAGTTTACATCATGAGCGATCCGGCGCCCAACGCTTTCGCCACCGGTCGCAATCCGCGGACGGCCTCGGTTGCGGTGACGACGGGACTGCTCGAAATCATGGACAAACGTGAGCTCGCGGCCGTGATGGCGCATGAGATGGGACATGTCAAAAACTATGACATTTTGGTCAGCATGGTGGCCTTTGGCATGGTGGGGGCGATCGGTATCATCGCCGATATTTTGGCGCGCATGTTTATTTTTGGCGATAATCGCAACAATCGACAGCCCGTCATGATGGTGTTTGGTTTGGTCGGTTTGATCTTGGCGCCGATCGCGGCGACTTTGGTGCAGTTGGCGGTTTCTCGCCAACGTGAATATTTGGCGGACGCCTCGGGCGCTCTCACGACGCGCGATCCGGAAGGCTTGGCCATGGCGCTGGAAAAGTTCAAAACCAATGGTCGGCCGATGATTAAACAGAACCAAACAACGGCTTCGATGTTCTTTTCTAATCCTTTAAAGAAAGCCGGCGGATTGTTCCAAACCCACCCGCCGCTCGATGAACGGATTAAGCGCCTGCGCGAGAATGCGACAAAAATGTGATGGCCGTTGGTCGGTTTTTTCGTAATATTTGGCGTAAAATTATTGCTCGCGGACGCGATTTTTTGTCGCGTCGACCGCATCGCAGTCTCTATCTCACGCCGCCCAGCAAGAGCCGCCGGTCGCTTCGGATTCGTAAATATTTCGCCTTTGCCGGCGAAGTTTGGAATCTGATTTGGAAAAATAAACGATTATTTATCAAATTCATCCTTCTGTATTCGCTGCTCTCGGCCATCATCGTCGGATTGATGAGCCAGGCGAACTTTGCGGCACTACGGGATTCCTTGAACGAATCGACAAACCTCGGTTTCTTTAACAAATTTTTGACTTTGTTTTCTAACGCCATGTCTAGCGGATCAGCCACGACCGACGCCGGCCAGCAAGTTTTGGCGGGACTGCTTTTTCTCTATGGTTGGCTAGCGCTGATTTGGCTGCTCAGGCACATCGTCGCCGGCGAAGGCGCCAAATTGAAATTGCGCGACGGCATCTATTCTAGCGGTTCGCCGGTTTTGGCGACCTTTGCCATATTGGTGGTTATCCTGGTGCAACTTTTGCCATTCGCGCTGGTTTTGTTGGCCTACGCCAGCGTCACCTCAGTCGGTTGGATCAACACCGGCATCCAGATCGAAAACATGGCGGCGTGGTGCGCGGTAGCGGTGGCTGCCGTCATGACGTTGTATTGGATTTGCTCGTCCTTTATCGCTCTAATTATCGTAACATTGCCCGGCATGTATCCGTTCCGCGCCCTGCGTGCCGCCGGCGATTTGGTGATTGGCCGGCGTCTGAAATTGGTGCTGAGACTGTTGTTTATGGTTCTACCGATCGCTTTGATGTGGTTGGTTGGGCTAGTCCCGGCTATTTTGATCGACGGTTGGCTGAGTTTGACCTGGCAGCCTTTGGTGCCGATCGTGGTGTTAATTTTGACCACGCTGACGATACTTTGGTGCGCGGCATACATTTATCTCTTGTACAGAAAGATAGTCGATGATCCAGCGCCGCCGGTTGGACGCGACAAAAAACCGAAAAAGTCTAAAAAAGGTAAAAAATGATACGCGGCGCCATCATTGTAACGAGCACGATTGCGCTGCTGGCTCTGGCGGGCGGGGGCGGTTCTAGCTCCGGAGGCGGTGGCGGAGGTGGTGGCTTCAGCTCCGGCGGCGGTTCTAGCTACAGCAGCCACGGATCGGGCGGTGGCGGCGGGGATGTAATTTCTTTCTTAGCGGTCACATTGATAATATTCGTTGTTGTCATAATAGTAAAAAGATCTGATCGCAAATCGAAAACGAAAAAAAGCGGAGTGGTCTCTGGCGAGCTGTCTGATACTGAGAAAAAAGCCAAAGAAATATTCCTGCGCTATCAGGCCGATTGGTCGAAAAATGATGTCGAGGCCATGCGGCCGTACATGACGCCGGAGTATCATCATCGCGCTGAACTGATGATAAAGGCGCTGCGAGAGCAGGAGCGTCGTAACGAAGTGCGCGATCCGAATCCCGGCAGCGTGGTGACAGTTCAATCGATTTCCGACTCAAGCAACATTTACATTACCTTCAAGGACGCCTCGGCCGACGATGTCTTGATAGACGTTTCGAGTGATAAAATTTTGAAACAGGGCAGGGTCGACTTTAGCGAAACCTGGGAATTTGTCCAGTACGAGAATGGCGAATTAAAACTAACCGGCACTGATCCAGGAACGATTTCGCAAAAGATGTTGGTGGACAGTATGCGCGGATTTGCGGCGCAACATAAACTAGAATATTTCCCGGATTGGGGAACGCTGACGCTGCCGACGCGGGGTGTAATTTTCAATAAAGGCAGCTTCGCATACTCCGACATTAATAATTACATGGTCGGTGAATACGGCGGCCAGCTCGTCCAAATGTACTCCTATACGCCCAACGTCAACGTCCAGGTTAATAATAAACCTTACCCGATCTATCTAGTTGGTCAAATCGCTGTACCGGGTAAAAATTATGGCGGAATTATCGTCATGAAAAACAAATTGATTGATCGCAAGCCGAAAGGTTATCAAAAGTACAATCTAGAATGGACGGATTTCAATAAAAAGTACGATGTTTTTGCGACCGATATCGATAAAGTCACCAGTTTTGAATTGCTCCACCCGGCGTTCATGGCGTTTTTGCATGACCAGGTCAATCTCGATTTGACGCTCGAGGTTGTCGATAACGTGATTTACTTTTATATCAAGATAGGCACCGATGTTAAGCACTACGAAACTTTGTTGGAAGTCCTGCTCCGTGCTCACAAAGAACTCAAAATGTAGTAGAATACTTTGGTATTTTACGTCCTTGCTCGGAAAATTAAACAAGTTCAATTTTCTCTCGCTTCGTAGTAAAATAGTAGGGTGAAAAGTTTCAAGGAAGCCGAGGAGCGCGCTACTAAATTACGCCAGTTAATTGACGATTATCGTTATCATTATCACGTGCTCGACGAGTCGACAATGAGTGAGGCGGCAGCGGATTCATTAAAGCACGAACTGAGCCAGATCGAGGATCAATATCCCGAATTAATCACGCCCGACAGCCCAACACAAAAGGTCGCCGGCCAAGCGCTCGACAAATTCGTCAAAGTCACTCACCGCACGCCGATGATTAGTTTGGCGGACGTCTTTAATGAAGCAGAACTAAGGGCTTGGTTGGAGCGTGCAAAAAAATATCTAGACGGTCATTCCGGACTTGATCCGGAATCTAGACGGGATTTTAGATTTCTATGTGACATCAAAATGGACGGGCTGGCCTGCGCCCTGATTTACGAAGATGGAGTGCTAATACAAGCCGTAACGCGCGGCGACAGCCGAGTCGGCGAAGATGTCACAATGAATGTACGGACGATTGCCAATGTGCCGCTCAAACTGCGCGCCAATTTGCCGGGTCGCACCGAAATTCGCGGTGAAATTGTAATTTTTAAAGAAGATTTTGCGAAACTTAACGAACAACGTCGTCAGAATGGCGAACCAGAATTTGCCAATCCGCGCAACCTAGCGGCGGGCACAATTCGCCAACTCGACCCGAAAGTCGTAGCCGCGCGACCGCTCCGATTCTTGGGTTACGACATCTTGCGCGATGATGTTACTAGTAACACGGGAGCTTACCAACTTTTGCACCGATGTGGTATCGCGACTAGCGGCCAGGTCAAAACTTTGAAAAACATTGAACAGGTTTTAGCCTACATCACTGATCTCGATCAACATCGGCTGGAGCTGCCTTTCAACACCGACGGCGTGGTGGTCAAGGTTGATGATCGTCACCAATTCGTCGAACTCGGCGCAGTCGGCAAAAGTCCGCGTGGCGCGGTGGCTTACAAATATCCGGCCGAAGAAGCCACCACCATGGTGCGCGATATCGTAATTTCGATTGGGCGGACGGGCGCAGCCACGCCGGTGGCGGTCTTTGATCCGGTACAAGTCGCAGGCACGACGGTCAAGCACGCCAGTCTCCACAACGCCGACGAAATCGCGCGCCTCGATGTGCGGATCGGCGACACAGTGGTCATATACAAAGCCGGCGATATCATTCCACAGGTCGAGCGCGTGCTCGTCGAGTTGCGACCGAATGATGCGACGGCCTTTGATTACGAAACGGCTCTAGCGCAGCAATATCCCGAACTCGAATTCGAACGTCCGGACGGAGAGGTGGTTTACCGCGTCAAAGGCGAATCGAGCGACCCGATTCTAAAAAGAGCGGTCCAATATTACGCTAGCCGGCCAGCACTCGACATCGAAGGATTGGGTGAGAAAAATGTGATTGCCCTAGTTGATGCTGGCCTGGTGCGCGATATCGCCGACCTTTATGTTCTTGCAAGGACGGAGCTTGCAAAAATGGAGCGCTTTGGCGAGATTTCTGCCGATAATTTAGTTAATGCCATCGCCACCAGCAAAAACCCACCCTTGAGCCGCTTCATCACAGCGCTGGGAATCCGCCACGTCGGCGTGCAAACGGCGATTGACCTAGCGAATCATTTCGGATCTCTCGAGGCGCTTGTTGACACCGACATGAATAAGCTAAAATGTGTTGACGGTATCGGCGTCACCGTGGCGGAGTCGATCATGGCGTGGCTGTCCGACGAAGACAACCTAGCGCTGCTAAAGAAATTCCGCGATGTAGGGGTTGAGCCAACTTTTGTTGATTTATCCGTTGGACGGCTAGCAGGGCAGAGTTTCGCGATCACCGGCACCTTGACATCGATGTCGCGCGACGAGGCGGCCGAGCGAATTCGCGACCTGGGCGGTGTCTTTCAAAACGCTGTCGGCAAATCGACGGACTACCTGGTTGCAGGCAGCAAACTCGGAGCGTCCAAAAAAGCCGCGGCCGAAAAATTCGGCACTAAAATTATTAATGAACAGGAATTTCTGGAGATAACAAAATGAAACGGTCTTTCAAAGTCACAGGCGAAAAAATAATTTACCCAAAATAAATTTCTGACACTCAAAGAATATGCAACCGAGGTGGACGGCCGAACGGGAATTTACAGTGTAGTGACTCGTCCAGGTGATAGCAGCATGGCGATTGTAGAGCGAGCCGATGGCAAATTCTTGATGGTGCGACAGTATCGCTTCCCGACCGATAAATATAGTTGGGAATTCCCAATGGGCGGAATTGAAAAAGGCGAATCGCCGGAAGTAGCGATGGAGCGAGAGCTCAAAGAAGAAACCGGAGTCGAAGCAGATCTCGAACTAACCGGAACTTTCTTTCCGGTTGCAGGTCTTTCGCCGATCAAAAATTATGTCTTTCACGGTCGAGCGACTAAAGAAAAAATCACCGATAGATTCGTTGACGAGATAGTCGAAATCAAATGGTTTAGCTTGGACGAAATTGACGAAATGATCCTAAGCGGCGAAATTACTGAGGGCTGGACGATTGGTAGTTTGGGCTTGCTGCGCATTGCGCAAAGCAAAGAAAAGAACGACAACTAGAATTTAGGAATAAAATAAAACCGCACCGAAAAATCTAAAAATCTCGGTGCGGCCATGTCCTGCAGGAACGGTTCCTGCAGACGCTTGCGTAGAAGACAGTCTTCTACGCAAAGCGGTGATTAGTCGCGGCTCTTGGCTTCGCTGACCGTGATGTTGCGGCCATCGAGCTCGGCGCCGTCGCCCTTGGCGACAGCAGCGTCGGCGGCTGCGTCATCGTCGAACTCGACGAAACCGAAACCGCGGCTGCGCTTGGGATTGTCGCGTTCGTAAACAATCTCGGCCTTGACGACCGTACCAAATTGCTCAAAAAATGCGCGCAAACCAGCGTCATCCGTTGCCCACGCTAGACTTCCTACAAAAAGTTTTTTTGCCATTACTCATTTCCTATTTACCAGAGAGTCGACCGTCTCTGGATAAGGAAAAACCGCACCATAAACCATCTCTGTGGTAAAGAGTTTAGCACGTTAAGTCAAGAAAAGCAAATGATTTTTGGGGCTTGCGTTAGCAAATTTCTTATGCTAGAATGATGTTTAGTGCTGGTGCGCACGGGGCACAGCGGTTCGGCGAAGCCTCGTGTCAGGAAAAACAAAAACCAAAGAGCCCCCGGGTGGGCGCGCAACAGCAAAAACAAAAATTCCCGCGGAAAAAAGCTTCTCCGGCGGGACTTTTTGAATCATCTGAGTAACACGGAGATTGTTGGTTTTAATCACCTAATTTGTTTAATCCTGGTTACTTTTTCGAGATAATTGATGTCCTCTAGCGTATCAAATGAAGGTGTTTTTCTGTCGTTGAACAACCCTCGATTGTATTTCAAGGTCAGTATTCTTTTTACAGCGGCATCTATCTGCTCAACAGTAATTTTTCCCTCGTTTAAACACTCCATCAAGCCATCACGAGCATCTTTGGATGTGTTAGGCATTAGTATCATATCAACTCCTGCGTCCACTGCCATACAGACTATTTCCTTGGTAGAATAATTATCGGATAAAGCTCTCATATTTACACCGTCAGTCACTACTAAACCTTTAAAACCTAATTTATCTCTCAATATATCATTAACAACTTTTTTGTTTAGTGATGCTGGTACATTATCACCAGTTATTTTTGGTAAAGCTATATGTGCAACCATAATGGCATCGATACCATTTTCTATTAAATCAAAGTACGGCACTAATTCTAGATTGGATAACTCCTCATAACTTTTATTTAAAATAGGTAGGGTATAATGCGAGTCTTCTTTGGTATCACCATGACCGGGGAAATGTTTATAAACTGGAATTATATTATTATCGCCCAGACCTTTTCCTACATTTAATGCCATCTCTGACACGTTATCACTAGTGTTTGAAAAAGCCCGCTTGCCTATGACCGTGTTATTAGGATTAGAATATATATCTACAACCGGAGCAAAATTCATATTTATGCCAAACACACTTAGCTCTCTCCCTATGACGTAACCAATATCATACGGGAGATCCTTATCATCACCGCAGATTTTGCCTACGTTATACATAGGAGGTATGTTGGTAGCAGTTATATCTCCTTTGGGCTTTAATCTTTGTACAATTCCGCCCTCTTGATCTATTCCTATAAACATTGGGGTATCACTGAGATTTTGCAACGTATCGATATATTCTTTTAGCTGATTTTTATTTGTTATATTATTTTCAAAAATTATAAATCCGCCTGGTTTTACACTTTTAATAGTATCCTTTAGTCTATCATCAACAGCGTTGCTACTGTACACCACATATAGCAGCTGGCCTATTTTTTCCGCTAAGGACATATTTTCTAGTTGGTGCGTCACTTTTTCTTCTGTGGACGTGATTTTAGCCTCGTCCTCTATCGTCGTATTCTCATTATTATGTCCACCCCAAATGATTAGACATATCACTATCAAGACGATTGAACATACCGTTATTAAAATAGCTAGAAGTATACTTTTCAATTTCATTATTAGTCACCTCGCCATAATTGTTGTAAATATTACAACACTTGGTGGAGTATGGCGGGATCGAACCGCCGACCTCTTGATTGCGAACCAAGCGCTCTACCAACTGAGCTAATACCCCAAAAATTATTAAAGAACAGAGACATTTTACTAGATTTAACTAATCTTCGCAACCCGAATGCAATTATGGTAAAATGGCTGCATGGATATCGATATCGCGGTATTTTATACTTCTTTGGTCGCAGTTGTCTTGATGATTTTGGTCGGTTTGTTCGTTTCAAAAAAGAAATGGATAGACGGGCGCACTAACAAAGTCATCATTAATCTCCTGCTCAACGTGGCGTGGCCGTGCGCACTGCTGTTGTCATTCCCGTCGGGATATTCCCCGGCTCATCTCGAGAATTTCCTCTGGGGCGCCGGCGGCGGATTTTTGATTTTGGTCACGGTGATTCTAGTATCTAGGTTACTGTTCAGAAAGAAACGCCATCCCCACAATTATTTCGAATACCAATTCGCCTTTATTTTTAACAACGCTAGTTTCCTTGGTTTTCCGCTCGTTAGCGCCATTTATGGTCAAGACGGATTAGTGCCATATAGCGGTTTTATCATCATTTTCAATCTGGCGCTGTTTGGCTACGGTGTGGCGTTGTTCCGTCAAAATTTTTCTATCAAAGAGCTAGCCAAAACTTTTCTAAATCCCAACGTAATCGCGGTGCTTCTCGGGTTCACCATGTTTTTGTCCAGTTTCGAGTTGCCGAAAGTTGGCGAAGACACGGTCAGATACCTCGGCGCCCTTATGACACCGATGAGCTTGCTCTGTATTGGTTTCATGTTATCGCGAGTTAAAATCAGGCAGATTTTTAAACAAAAGATTCTAGTGTTGACGTGCTTGGCGCAACTCATTCTCGATCCATTGATTACATTTTTGGTGCTCAAGCTAATCGGCGCGCCTCTTTTGGTTATCCAAATCCTGGTTCTAATCCAAGCCCTACCGACGGCGACTTCGCTCGGTTTGTTCGCCGAAAAATATCGCAGCAAGAGCAGATCCAGCGTCAACCAAGCTTCCGAATTGGTGGCGCTTAGCACAATCATGTCGGCGGTGACTTTGCCAATAATTTTGTGGATCATGTTTAGCTTTCTCGGCCTGTGATCTGGTACAATATTAGTATGAGTAAACTCTTTGGTTTATCATCGGCCGAGGTGCGGGAGCGCGAGAAGGACGGTTTGACCAACAAAACGCCCGACAGGTCATCGCGCTCGGTGATTGATATTTTGCGCGCTAATATTCTAACGCGGTTTAACGCGCTACTGGCCATTCTGGCGGTGGCGGTGATCGTGATTGATCGCTCGCCGTTTAACGCTCTGTTCGGCCTGGCCATGATTATCAACAGCGGCGTAGGCATTTTCCAGGAGCTCCGCGCCAAACGTACTCTAGATAAATTGGCCATACTTTCCGCGCCGCATGTCGTGGCCATCCGGGATGGTAAAAAGCAAGAAATCCAAGTCGACGAGGTGGTCAAGGACGACATCATCGTTCTTCGTCTCGGTGATCAAATCGTGGCCGACGGCCAAGTCGTTGATAGCGAGGGGTTGGAAATTGACGAGAGTCTGCTGACCGGCGAATCTGATCCGATCATCAAACAGCAGAGCGACCCAGTTCTGAGCGGTTCAATCGTGGTGGCCGGCCGCGGTTTGATGTTGGTCGAAAAAGTCGGCGCGGCTTCATATTCGTCGCATCTCACGACTCAGGCCAAGAAATTCCAGCGCGCCAGCAGCGAACTCATGAGCGGCATAAACCAACTCCTTAAATGGATTTCGCGGCTTCTGATCGTGGTGGCGCCGATTCTGGTGCTCGGTCAGCTGCGGCTCGATTTCGGCAACTGGCGCGATGCTATTATCCACGCCACGGCGGCCATCGTCGGCATGATTCCAGAGGGGTTGGTGCTACTGACCTCGGCGGCCTTTATGTTGGCGACCATCACTCTAGCGCGCCGCAAAGTCCTCGTCCAGCAAATGCCGGCCGTCGAAACTTTGGCGCGCGTTGACATGCTGTTGCTCGATAAAACCGGCACCTTGACCGAAGGCAACATTCGTTTCGAGGCGGTGATTTTGGCCGAAGCCGGATCATTGGACGACACGATCGAAAAAGTCCTGGCCACCATGGCGCACCGCGCTAAATCGCCGACCAACGACGCCATCGGGGCGGCGTTAAAGCACGTCAAACCGCTCAAATTTAGTGGCGAAGTGCCGTTTAGTTCGGCGCGCAAATGGAGCGCTATTTCCGTCCGAGGGGAGCATTGGATTTTGGGTGCGCCGGAAATTTTGTCGAAAGGCCGCGACGGAGATACCTTGTATAACAAGGTTCCTGGTATAACAAGGCAAGGAAAGCGAATCTTGGCGTTAGCGTCGTCCAAAACAGCACCCAGCGTCGATCATTTACCCGACGATTTGACTCCGCACGCTCTGGTTGTCTTGACCGAAAAAATCCGCGACGACGCCGCGCAGATTTTGGAATATTTCGCCGAGCAAAACGTCGCCATCAAAGTCATCTCGGGCGATTCGCCGTTGACGGTCGGCGCTGTGGCCAGAGCGGTTGGCTTAGGAAATGTCAAAGTTTTCGACGCTCGCGAGCTGCCCGATCCGGAAAAACAATCGCGCAAATTCGCCAAGATCATCACCACGCATAACGTTTTCGGCCGCGTCCAACCGGAACAAAAACGCTCGATCGCGACCGCCCTACAAACAAAAGGTTTCGTGGTGGCGATGACCGGCGATGGCGTGAACGACGCTCTGGCGCTCAAGAAAGCCGACCTCGGTATCGCCATGAGCTCCGGCAGCGCCGCCGCCAAAGCCGTGGCCGAGATCGTCCTGCTCGACAACAAATTCTCGCACTTGCCGCGCGTGCTGGCCGAGGGTCGTCGCGTCATCGCCAACATCGAGCGGGTGGCTAATCTCTTTGTCATCAAGAACGTTTATTCGTTGGTGCTGGCGCTCTGTGTCACGGTGGCTGGTTTGACTTATCCGTATTTACCGGCTCAAATGACAGTGATTTCCACGCTGTCGATTGGAATCCCGGCCTTTTTCCTAGCATTGGCTCCTAATAACGCGATTTACCGCTCGGGTTTCCTACGGCGCGTGCTCAAATTCGCCATCCCGGTCGGCGTCATCGCGGCCGCTGCCATGATGGTCTGTTACGCGCTCGTTTATCGTCGCGGCATGTCGATGGACGTGGCTGGCACGAGCGTGTCGATCGTCGTGATGATGATTGTTTTTTGGGTGTTGATCCTCTTGGCGCGGCCGCTGCGGGGCTGGAAACTCGGCCTGATCGCGGCCTGTGCGGCGGCCTTTGTGGCGATTATTTTTTCGCCCATTGCCACGTGGTTTAATTACGAGATCGATTTCTCGATCCTGCCTTTGACTCTTGTTATCGGCCTAGCGGGTGCGGCAGCAGTAACACTAGTCAAAAAACTTAACGTTTTGCCACAGCGCAAAAAATGATAGAATGGAAGTTATGTTTAAAAAACGTGTACAAAAAAGACTAGAAAGATACGTCAAGAAATACTTCAAAAAGCACAGTCCGAAATTGATCGTTGTGGTGGGCTCGGTTGGCAAAACCACCACCAAGGACGCCATCGCGGCGGTGCTCTCGACCAAGTTTCGCGTCGAGTCCAGCCGCGGCAATTTGAACGAACAGATCACCGTACCGTTCGGCATTCTCGGCGTCAAATATCCGCCAGTTTCGTTGCTCAATAAATTCGGGACTTGGCGTCGGATTTTCAAAATCATGCGCGGCGTTATCAAGGCGCCGACCGACGTCGACGTCATCATCCAGGAACTCGCCACCGATCGGCCGGGCGAGATTCCTCACTATGAGAAATACTTGCGTCCCGATATGGCGGTGGTAACGGCCGTGGCGCCCGAGCACATGGTTAACTTTCCGGGCGGAATTCACGAAGTCGCCCGCGAAGAGCTAGCCGTAGCTCGTTACAGCGGCCTGACAATTATCAACCGCGACGACGTTGACGGCAGTTTCGCCGAGTACGCCGAAACGACCAACATTACTGACTATGGTCTCGAGGGCGGAGAATATCGTTTTGAGATTGTCGGTGGCACGGCTTTGAACGGCTACGAAGTCAAATTCACGGCGCCGGAGCTTCCTGAACCAATCCAATCGACGGTCAATTTGGTCGGCGAGCATGTCCTAAAATCGGCTCTGGCGGCCGCCACGGTAGCGGCCAAATTGGGCATGAGCGGGGCAGAAATCGCGGCTGCCTTGCCGCAAATCAAACCGGTGCCCGGTCGCATGAATCCACTGCGGGGCGTGCGCGGAACCACCATTATTGACGACACTTATAATTCTAATCCCAGTGCGGCCGTCGCGGCGCTCAGGACGCTCTATCTGATAGACGCGCCGCAGCGAGTGGCGATTCTTGGTTCGATGAATGAGCTAGGCAAAGACTCGGCTCAGTATCACCAGATGGTCGGTGCGCAATGCGACCCGAATTTCTTGGACTATGTTATCACCATCGGCGAAGACGCTAAAAATTACCTGGCGTCGGCGGCCAAAGCTAATGGTTGTCAGGTGGCGACTTTTCCGGGGCCGATTTTCGCCGGCACGTACGCCAACAAAATCCTCGAGCCGGGCGCTGTCGTCTTGGTCAAAGGTTCCGAGGACGGCGTTTTTGCCGAAGAAGCCGTCAAGCTCCTACTGCATAACGACGAGGGTGAGGATAATTTCCTAGTCCGCCAAGACGAAGCGTGGATGGCCAAGAAAAACGCCTGGATTGCGTCGCTTCGAAATATCGGGCAAGAAGACGATTAGTGTGCTACAATATATCTGATTATGAAACGTTATAGCCCGGCTGATATTGAGCCGAAATGGCAAAAGAAATGGACGGAGTCGCGGATTTACGCGGCCGAGGATTTTTCCGACAAACCGAAATTTGTCATGTTGACGGAATTTCCCTATCCGTCGGGGGCGGGACTGCATATGGGGCATCTGCGTGAATATACGCTTGGTGATATAATTGCGCGCTATAAACGAGCCAACGGTTATAACGTGCTGTTTCCGATGGGTTACGATGCCTTTGGTTTGCCGACCGAGAATTATGCGATCAAGAACAAAATTTCGCCCCAGATCGCTACCGACCAGAACACAGCGGTTTTTCGTCGTCAACTCGACATGATGGGTTATTCGATCGATTGGCAGCGCAGCTTTGCGACGTCTGATCCTGATTATTATCGCTGGACGCAGTGGATGTTTTTGCAATTTTTCGAAAAAGGCTTGGCCTACAGAGACGAAATCGCCATCAATTGGTGCCCGTTTTGCAAAACCGGCCTGGCCAACGAGGAAGTGGTCAATGGCCGCCACGAGCGCTGTGACAATCTGGTCGAGAAAAAGATGTTGAAGCAATGGATGCTACGGATAACGGATTACGCTGAGCGCCTGATCGATGGGTTGGCGGACGTCGATTATCCGCCGCGCATCGCCGATCAACAGATCAATTGGATTGGTAAATCAGTCGGCGCAGAGATTGATTTCGTCATCGCGAGCGAAAACCCTCCCGTCATTGCGAATAAAACCTCCTCCGTCATTGCGAGCAAGCAATCCATGGATCGCCACGGTGACAAATCGCCTCGCGATGACAAAATTACTGTTTTCACCACACGCCCCGATACGATTTTTGGCGCGACGTTCATGGTTTTGGCGCCCGAGCATCCGTTGGTGGCCGAAATCACCACAGCCGAGCAAAAGGTCGAAGTCGAAACCTATGTCCGCGCCGCGCAGGCCAAATCCGAAATCGAGCGCCAAGAAACCGATCGCGCCAAAACTGGCACGTTTACCGGCGCCTACGCCATCAATCCGGCCAACAATGAAAAAATCCCGATCTGGATCGCCGATTACGTGTTGATGGGCTATGGCACCGGCGCCATCATGGCCGTGCCGGCGCACGACGAGCGCGACTGGGAGTTTGCTAAAAAATACAATATCCCGATCGTCGCGGTCATCGCCCGGGACTTTGGTGAAAAACTAGAAAATTCCAAACAGGTCGAAGGTGTCGTGGTCATAGGTTACGATCCGACGACGAAAAAGTTTATGAGGCTTACGAATAACAATGTCAAATCGGGCTGGCTAGTCAGTGGCGGTCGCGATGAAAACGAGACGTTCGAAGAGGCTGCGCGACGCGAGCTGGCTGAGGAAGCGGGTTATGTTAAAATTGAAAAACTGATCGAACTCGGCGTGCCGGTTTATTCCTATTATTATAACGATAACAAGCGCAGCAACCGTCGCTCGCTAAGTCATAACTTCTTAGCAATCCTAGATTCATCACAGACTACCTCGCAGAATCAGGAAACACATGAGGATTTCTCGATCATCTGGGATGACTTTGACGAAATTTACAAAAACGTTGAGACCACCGAGGGCGGTGTCGAACATTGGCTCCACGCACTAAAACAGGCAAAAGTTGCGGTGAAAAATTACGAAAAAAACGAGGAATTCACTCCTGAAATGTTTGCGGGCGAGGGCATCATGATAAACTCGGGCGAATTTGACGGCCAAGATTCAACCGAGGCAGGCAAGGCGATCGTCGAGTGGCTGGCCAAAAAAGATGCCGCTCGCGCCAAAACCCAATACAAACTGCGTGATTGGGTTTATTCGCGTCAACACTATTGGGGTGAGCCGATCCCGATTATCCACTGTGAAAAGCACGGCGCGGTGGCTGTGCCGGACGATGAGTTGCCGGTCGAATTGCCGCCGGTCGATCATTACGAGCCGACCGACGACGGGCATTCGCCGCTTAGCAAAATCGATTCTTGGGTGAACACGACTTGTCCAAAATGCGGCGAGCCGGCCAAGCGCGAGACTGATACTATGCCGAATTGGGCGGGGTCGAATTGGTATTATTTGCGCTACTACGACGCGAAAAACGATAAAGCTTTTGCTAGCCCTGAGAAACTGAAATATTGGGGTATGGCCGATCTCTATCTCGGTGGCATGGAGCACACCACGTTGCATCTACTCTATTCGCGTTTCCATCATCAATTCCTCTACGATCAGGGGTTGGTGCCGACGCCCGAACCGTATGCGGCGCGGCGTGGACAGGGGATTGTCCTAGCCGCCGATGGGCGCAAAATGAGTAAATCCTTGAACAACGTGGTCGATCCGACGCCGATTATCGAGAGCGGTTACGGCGCCGATGCGGCGCGTTTGGGGGTGACTTTCCTGGCGCCCTATGACCAGACGACACCGTGGAGCCCAGAGGCCGTGGCCGGTTGCTATCGTTTTTTGGGGCGGGTGTGGAATTTGGCGTGTGACGTCATTGCGAGCGACGCGAAGCAATCCATGGATCGCCACGACGATAAATCGCCTCGCGATGACGTGTTGCGCATCCTGCATCAAACTATCAAGAAAGTCAGCGATGATCTGGAGCGGATGAATTTTAACACGGCCATCGCGGCGCTGATGGAGGCGTTGAATGGTTTTAGTAAGGATGCGGCAGAGGTCGATCGTGAGATGATGAGCGTTTTCGTGCAACTGCTGGCGCCGTTTGCGCCGCATATCGCGGCCGAGTTGTACGAAGAATTGGGCAACACCGAGCCGATCGAAAAGGCTGGTTGGCCGACCTGGGACGAGAAATATTTGATCGAAGAAACCATGACCATCGCCGTCCAAGTCAACGGCAAACTGCGTGGCGAAATCACGGTCGCCGCCGACGCCAGCGAGGACGAAATCAAAACGGCCGCCGTCGCGGTCGAAAACGTCCACAGTTTCATCGGCAACAAAAAACCGACGCGCGTGATTTACGTGCCGGGGCGGGTTGTCAATGTTGTGATTTAGCGGGTTAGCCCTTAATTATTGCGTCCGCTGGCAATTCTTCAACTGGCGCTACATATGACCCACCTAACCCGAGAGGCCAAAGGATATTTCTAGTAGTCATGCATGCCATCGCACGGGCACCAAATTCGCCGGCTCTTCTATTAGAATCTATTTGATCGATTGTGCTTAATGGCACACCCAACCCCAGAAGAGCCTCCATCCCTGTTCGATGATCTCCCACGGCGACACATTCTGTTCGAGTTTCTCCCATAACGCCACCGTTAGCAGCACTGATGCTCCCTCCCAACACAAGTGCAGTTGATAAAGCCACAGCCGCAGCCCTACGGCGGCGAGCTGGGTAAGGCGCGTCCATAGGGCGGCTATCCCACGCCTCACGCATTCGTGCGAGGACACTAGTTCTATCCGATCCGGGTGCTTTTGCAGTGCTCATTCTTGTACCTTTCATTAAGGGCGTCTCTATTGTAGCATAATCAATATCAAAAGTCAACACTTTATTTCGCCTCTATTTTATAGTAAAATGGAACACATAAACGAGAGGAGAAACAATGAGCAACGAGCCAAAAAAGCAGTCGTCCCCGCGGAAAACGGGTTTGCGTCGTAGCCATTTGGTCTTGAAGTTATCACGCAGAGTCAATGGTAAATCACCGGTCAAGGTCGTCACCACGAGGCGCGAAACCGGCAAAAAGGCGAAATAGCCTTTTTGAGCGAACTTTAAAATATTTTTTTAAGTAAAGAGGAGTTTTCTAAAAGATGGCAAGCAATCGGCACTTGGGGAGGATTATCGCCCTGCAGACTCTCTACGAATACGATTTTCGAACGAGTTTGGGTGATGATAGCGCTGATCTGGACGAGATTTTGGCGCGTAGTTTGGAACGCTACGACGAAAAAGTCGGTGACAAAGCCTTTGTCGAGAAACTGACGCGCGGTGTGGCCAAAACCGCCAAAGACCTGGATGCCCAATTAGCACCGGTCGCGCCGGAGTGGCCGCTCAACCAAATCGCGCTCGTCGATCACGAAATCTTGCGGATGGCTGTTTATGAGCTGACCAAGATGTCCAAAATAACGCCACCGAAAGTCGCCATCAACGAAGCGGTCGAGCTCGCCAAGAGCTTTGGCTCAGAAAATTCCTCGCGGTTCGTCAACGGCGTTTTGGGCACGCTCTGGCGCCAGATGAACGGAGAGGAAAAAAATGGCAAATAACAGAAGCAAATACGAAGAAGACGCCGCGCCGGATTTGACCACCATCAAGGACGAAAACGATATCGGCGAGGGCGGCTTGGCGAAACTGACGCGCCCGTTTCGGCGCGATAAACCGGCTATCAACGAGATCGTCCGCGAGGCTGAGGCCGGCGGCGTAGTTTATCGTATCACCAAAAACGGTAAATTACAGATCGTTTTGTTCCAGGACGTGCGTGATCGCTGGACAATCCCCAAAGGTCACGTCGAGGAAGGCGAAACGGCGCAAGAATCGGCCATTCGCGAGATCGGTGAGGAAGTCGGGTTGTTCAATATCGAGCCGATTTGCTGGCTCGGCAAGGTCAACTTTCGCTATCGACGCGTCAACACACTGGTGATTATTAGCATGCAGACTTATCTGTTCAAGGCCGGCAAAGAAGACAAACTAAAAAAAGAAGAATGGATGCACGATGTGCGTTGGTTTGACTTTGACGAAGCGGTCGACAAAGTCGCCTATGAGGACGTGGCCAAACTGATCCTTCTGGCGCGAAAGAGATTGCGTCAACGCGGGGAGATCACCTAAATGAGAGATTTCGCCCGTCGCGCTATAAACGCGCCGCCGGTGCCAAAAGTCGCAGGCATCGACCTAGCGCCTTACCAGAATTTCGCCAAGGAAAAGTTGGACTTCGAATTCAAAGACCCCTCACTCCTGGTGACGGCGCTGACGCATCGCAGCTATGTCAACGAACACAAAAAATCGGCGCCGGCTCACAACGAGCGACTGGAGTTCCTCGGCGACGCGGTGTTGGAGTTGGTCGCTACTGAATTTCTGTTCAATAATTTTGACCAACCGGAGGGGATTTTGACCTCATGGCGGGCGGCCTTGGTGCGCACCGAGAGCATCGCGGCGGCCGGGGCTAGTTTGGATTTCGAGCCGTTGGTGCGCATGAGTCGCGGCGAAAGACGGGGCTCAGAAGCCGCTCGGTTGCACATCGTAGCCAACGCTTTCGAGGCGCTGATCGGGGCGATCTATCTCGACCAAGGTTATATGGCCGCGACGAAATTTATAGGTGAGCATATCCTGACCAAGATCGACGATATTTTGGCGGCCGGCACCTGGCGCGATCCGAAATCGCATCTGCAGGAAATTAGTCAACGGGTCAGCGGCGAGACACCGGATTATCGGGTGCTGAACGAAGAGGGCCCCGATCATGAAAAGAAATTCACCGTCGGCGCCTTTGTCGGCGGTCGCGAACTCGGCCGCGGCGAAGGTTCGAGCAAACAGGTAGGACAACAAAACGCCGCCCGCGAGGCGCTGAAGACTTATAAGAAAAAACGTAAATGATGTAAATATTACAACATAGACGCTATATGTGGTGTGTAGACGCTACATATAGCGTTTTTATATGGGAAAACTCTCATTGCCAAAACCTATGTTTATTGCTAGTGAAATTTGAGAAATATTGAATAATACTTGACAAATTTCGGAGGGGGGGGGGTATAATGTTGTTATGTTTAACGCTCGCGTTGCCGATAGGCCTGCTGCTCATCCCAGAAGCGCTAGACAGATTCGTATTGTTCCCGTTTCTGTACCCAGATCCTGTCGCCCAACGGGCTCTGCGCCTGGGAGCGTTGCTAATACAACAAAACCAGAGTCAGAACAAATCTTGTTTCATAGAGAGTTAGGTAAAATTCTGCGGAGCATTCGCGAGGGGCGGGAGCGCAGTCTCCGCGATGTCTCGACAGCTGCTCCAATCTCCCCCACTTTTCTTTTTGAGGTTGAACGTGGCGAGAAAGAAATCTCATCTGGAAAGCTACGCCAGGTTTGCGAGGCGCTCGGTGTACCCCAATCAGAGGTTGTCCGTAGAACTGCCAGGCTAATCGCCGTGGCCGAGGAAGCTGCTAAGATTAGCGTGGAAAATTCTGCATGCGTGCCCGAAAATCCCGCTAATGCATTTAGGAAAGGCATGATGGAGGGGGGATTCCAAGAAGACCTGTTGCAATATGCGCTTGGCGCCATCTTGCGCAGTACCCGCAAGAGCCAGGAGCCTAATCTTAGCGAGTTTTCACCGACTATTCCGGTCTCTGTCAGCCATCTATGCGAGGTTGAGAATGGGGAAAATAGAGCCTCCTCCGAAATCTTCGCCTTAATTTGCAAGGCCCTCGATGTGCTCCAATCAGACGTCCTCTTTAAAACCGCCGATCTCATGGCTGAATTCGAGGCGGGCGATTCTTCCGCCGATCAGAGTTGACTTCCGCCGCTAGTGTCTGTATAATAATCACATTACCGTCATAACAATTTAACTAAGGAGAAAAATGCTCGCAATTCGCTTGAAGCGTCATGGCAAAACGCACTTTGCCACCTATCGCGTCGTCATCCAGGACGCTGCCAAACACCCGACTAGTGGTAAAGTTGTGGCCTATGTCGGCAACTATAACCCACACACCAAAAATGTCAACCTTGACAAAGAACAGATTGAGAAATTCCTGTCCAACGGCGCGCAGCCTAGCCCGCGCGTGGTGAAATTACTAAAAGATGCCAAAATTAAACTGCCGTCCTGGGTCAAGGAACCGAATCTCAAAAAAGCTCGCACGACGCGCAATCCGGAAAAATTGCGCAAAAATCGTCCGGCCGAAACAGCCAAACCGGCCAAAGAAACCGCACCAGAAATCTTGGCCGAAGCACCAGAAACCCCAACCGAGGAAATCGCCGAACCGGTAGTCGAAGAAACCGTCGAAACTCCGGCCGAAGAAACGCCCGCGACCAAAACTGAGGAGACGGCCGAGGAACCAAAAACTCCAACCGAGGAACCTACCGAAACTCCGGCCGAATAACATTTGCGTGAGCACTTAATTTTTGCTAGAATAACATTAGCAGTTAATTTTAGCCAAGGCTGATAAGGAGGAGAAATGATCGAACAACAATTTATCGAATATGTTGTCAAGCAACTAGTCGACAACCCGGATGCCGTCGTGGTCGAGCGCATCGTCGATGATCGGGGGATTTTGCTCAAACTGACGGTGGCGCCGGAGGATCTGGGGCGGGTCATTGGCAAACACGGCGCGACGGCGCAATCTTTGCGCAATCTGCTCAGGGCGCTCGGCACCAAAAACGACGACCACTATAACTTGAAAATTATCGATGTCGACAAACCCGAGTCGGAGCGCGAGACTGTTTCTAAACCGACGGAAACTGTGGTGGAAACTGTAACAGAAACCATAGAGGAGCCGGAAAAAGCCGCGACAGAAGTCGAGGAGAAAGTCGAGACTGTGGAGAAAACTGACGCTGAAACTGTGGAAAACGAAAGCGATTTGGCCAAAAAGACGCGCGAAGAGCTTGCGGACTTGGACGATCTTGATATATAATAGCTCTAGTTCATGCGAGAACTAACACATGCGAGACTTATGCGTGTTGAAAATCCCTTGTCTACGGCGAGGGGATTTTTAATTGTGCTAGAATATAAAGGTGAAAAAGTTTCAAATAATCACATTGTTCCCAGAAGTGGTTGAGCCGTATTTGAATTCCGGCATGTTGTGGAAAGCCAAAGAAAACGGTCACGTTGAGTTTGATATTATCAATCTGCGCGATTTTGGTCTCGGTGCGCGCAAAACCGTCGACGACACAATTTACGGTGGTGGCGATGGTATGCTATTGATGATCGAGCCGCTAGTGATGGCGCTAGAGCACGCCAAGAAAATCGCACCAAAAGCCAAAATTTTCCTGATGACGCCGTCCGAGCACATCTGGAGCCAAGAGGACGCGCGCCAATACGCCGCCGCGAGCCACGATCTCATTTTGGTTTGTGGCCGCTACGAGGGGTTTGATGCGCGCATCGAACAATTCGTCGACGTCAAAATTTCCGTCGGGCAATACGTTCTGACCGGAGGCGAATTGCCGGCCATGACCATCATCGACAGCATCGTGCGCCTAATCCCGGGCGTCTTGGGCGGCGAAACTTCGGCCGAAATCGAGAGCTACAGCGACGGCTCGAATCTCGAATATCCGCAATACACCCGCCCGGAAGAATTCCGCGGCCTCAAAGTTCCCGAGGTGCTATTGTCCGGCAATCACGCCGAAATCGCGAAATGGCGGGCGGAGAATTCGTGAATGTCTCTACGAGGCGAAACCGCGTTCGGCCGCGATAATTTAGATGATTGATAGATACAAAATGTTGTAAAATCTACGTTTTATGTAAAAAAGACTTGACAAATTTCGGGGGGGGGGTATGATTGGTTGAGTGATTTAATTACAAGGTCGAAAGATATCACCGTGAGTAGTGTTGTTGAGAGTTTAAGTGATCTATGTAGGACAAAGGTGGGTCTTTTTCCGGATGGGAGAATAGGCTGGCAGCATCAAATGTTTTGTGCGATAGCGCAAGCAGTGGAAATTACCGATCCTAATGTGGAGGAAACTCATCGTCGACTCGCAACTGGCTCAAGTGTACCATGGCCTCAGGCTGGGCAATCTAAGATTATTCAAGCTCCAGACTCGACACTTATTCAGATAGTAGGCATAAAGGCAGCAGTGCCTGGGATTGCCCTACGCGTCGTGCTGGATGGCGAGCGGCCGCCGAAATGGCCGAGTCAGTATTATGTAGGATTAAGGGTAGGGCACGAATTGCCTTTCTATGTGTCCAAAGATGGTAGTCATGATGAAGCTTGCTTGTTTGGCGACCGTGTTTATGGTAGAGGACGTGAGTTCGACCACAGGTTACGGGAAAAAGCTCCTAATTTTTTGCCGCTTGTGCTAGGTGCGATAGAAAAGCTTTGAAGCTGTAAGTCGACAACGGCATCGTACTACAAAAGCCCCAGCAGAGGTCTGGGATTAAGGGATCGCCCATTCAATCATCAGCCAGGCTATCAAAGTACCCGGAAATATAAACCACCGGCGTGCCTTTGTCGCCGGAACCGGAGGTCAAATCACACAGAGAGCCGATCAGATCGGTAAACCGTCGTGGCGTTGTGCCGAGGGAAATGTTTTCGCCGACTAGATCCGTTCCTTTGGCTCGGATTTCGTCCTTGATGGCTTTTTCTAATTTTTTACCTCTGAGATCAGCAAATTTACTATCAGATACATATTTTAATTTTAGCTCGCTCGGAGTTCCTTCTAGCCCCGACGTGTAAGCCGGGCTAACGACCGGATCGGCCAATTCCCAGATGCCGCCGACCGGATCCTTGAAGGCGCCATCGCCATAAACCATAACCTCGATTTTTTTGCCAGTTTTCTTTCTTAACAGGATTTGAATTTTTTCGACGATGGCCTGACCGCCCTTGGGAAACAATTTGATTCTTTCGTCGGTGGCTCGATTTGAACCCAGCAATCCATATTTGGGGTTAAAGCCGCTGCCGTTGATGCTGGCATTCATAATCTCGTCCAAAGTATAAACTGTGCTAGCGCCAGCGTCCTCTAAAATCTTTTTGTTGCGCTCGCGACGGTGGACATTTGAAACCAAAACATCCCGAGCGTGTTTTAGAATCTCTCGTGCGTCATTGGCGAAAATAAAATCGATCTCGCAATCTTCGGCTTCGATCAATTCTCTAAAATACTCCAGATAATCGATACCGGTGAAAATGTGTTTTGTGCCTTTAAAGAATTTGTCGTAATCGGCTTCTGATAGAACATCATGATGGCTGATGCCGTGTTCGTAGAGCAGATCCTCGGGGAACAATTTATTGCCCAGCTCGTCGTCAGGAAAACTGAGCTGCATGGTTATTTTCTTAGCGCCGCGGGCGATGCCTTTCAGATACGGAGCGAAGCGGTTGCGACTAACGGGAGTGGGGAATAACAAACCGATATGGCCGTCGGGGAATTTCTTTTGAATATCCACGGCGACGTCGTCGACTGTTACGTAGTTTCCTTCGCTAATGCCGACCACGGCTTCGGTGATCCCGATCACGTCGCGATCTCGGAAAGCGAAGTTTTCCTCCTCGCTGGCGGCCATTAAACTATCGACTACGATGGTCGCCAAATCATCATTTTCCTTTATTATTGGTGTACGGATTCCTCTGACCGTTGTCCCGACACGTCTCATCCCATTATCTCCTTTTGATTACGCAGATGATTTTACTATTTGCCTTAAGCCGTGTCAATACAAAAGCCTAAGCTCTTTGTAAACCACGCCTGATCGTGTACTATGTGTGTATGTCTAGTGAGATAATACGTAAAGAAGAGGGTCAAGGGGGGGGGGTGCCGAACCCTCTAGGGAGAATTATTGCGCAGAGGTTGATACCGTCGCCCGAAGACGGACAAGCACCAGACGAACAAGCACCAGACGAACAAGCACTTGCCCCACCCATGCCAGAAGACCGGGTCAGACAAGAAATAAAGACGGTGATTGAGCAAGCGGTGCAACTCAAAGAGCGACTAAATGCAATCCTGGCCGAGAGAATTCAAGGGATTGACCGTTGGTGTGATGACTTCAGTTACGATCATTTTAGTAGTTGTAGAGATGCCTATCACTATCATCTTAGCGCGTATCTAGATAATCCGGACGGCAGTGCGACCTTGTTTACAATGTCGTACTGGGTCGACTTGACGGGCAACGTGTGGGATCTCGATCCGGAGGAAGAATCGCCCACAGAAGATTTACACGACGAGAGCTATGTAGATTGGAATGAGTTAGAGGGAGAAATCTTGGCCAGACTGCGCCATCGCGTCGCAAGTGATCTTGGGCTGCCCGAGAAGGCAGATCCAACAGAAATCGCTAAGAAATCCATAGAGCATGGCGAATCTGTGAGCGTACGGACTTATACCGCAGAACAAATGGCCACTATTGAGCAACATATCAAACCAGATGAACAGCGCTCTCGCCTTGATTTCTTGTTGACTAGATTTGAGCCCAGGGAGTATTTGGAGGGAGATGGAAAGTGCGACAGAAGGAACAAATCGGCAAAACAGGTTGTGGATGAAATTATGTCTGAGGTTCTCCAGGGAGACGCTACGATCTATCCCCTGGGCGAGAAAGTAGATGCTGAGAAATTGACCGGAGAGCTAGTGGATTCTGGTCGAGATCGAGCGGCTTTTGTAGCGGCCGAAAATATCACTGGTGAGTCTGAGTATAGTCGTCTAGCCAGGCGCTACCGTAGTCTCTGGAATTGGAAAATGATAGTGGAGGAGGAGAATCCAGAAGACCAGCGTTTACGGGATATCGATCAAGAGTTAGCAGCAATAGATAGGAGACTCGCCGAAATAAAGGAGCGCAACGGTGACCAACCCGTTGACAAACGTGGTGCCCAGGTGTTAGAAGCAATGCGGTGTGACGTTGCGATTAGGTGGGATCGGGGTGTATTGGAGGGGATCTCAAACAATGCCCTCAACAAACACGATGAGGAGTCACTAAGGGAATTCGCTAGACTACCGGGTCCACTGCGAGCATTCTCCATTTTGGGAGGCTATGCAGGTGTTCCATACAAGGAGCCAGGTCGTTTTCTTGCTCTCCAAGGGCGGACTTTAGGGTTATTTCGGTCGGCTCGTCACATGTTTGGCGATGACTCAGAGGCAATTAGAGGATTGCCGAATAAGCACATGCTAGAAATCACTGCGGAGTAACTACAAAAGCCCCAGCAGAGGCTGGGGCTTATAAAGAGGTGTGTGTGGTGGAGACATTGAACAAAATTTCGCCCAATTTCTTTTTAGAAGTTTTTGTTTGAACTTTTGCTCGGGTCAATGTTATCACGAAATTATTCATCAATGCAAGCCCTTTTCCACAGGTCACATAAACTGCTCGCGGATTTAAAAACAATTCTCGGTTATGGTACAATGGTGGGGGTAAAATTTTAGGGAGGTCTACGTGAAGAAAATCATTGCACATCCGGCGCCCAAACCGCTCAGCAAAAGCGCGCCGATTCTCGGCCGAGTGGCGGCGACGATCATAGCGGTCATGTTGGTGCTACAAATAATCGGCCTAGGGAAAATTTTGCCGGAGCTGAGCACTCAATTCAACGGCCGCGATGGTTGGGCGATAGCCGTGACCGTTAGCGCGCTACTAGTCGGCATAATCGCGATTCCGTTTCTGCTGCGCAGGAAATTGAGTCACCTCGCGAATTTGTTTAGCGGAGTGGCCGCGGTGCTAGCGCCGTGGATTTGGACTCTGGTGGTCGTTTGGTCGGTCGGTTTGCCCGACATCAAGGCAGTACAATTCGGCATCGTCGGTTGTTTTAACGTCGGTTGGTGGCTCTTGGTGGTCAACGTTTTGTGGCTAATCTTTAATTTTTACACCGTACGACAACTCAATCTCGAAAAGATTTGGTACGAAGCAACCGGTCTCAAACCACGTTCCCAGTTGAAAAAAGGCAAGAAGTAGCTTAAAATGGATCGGATTGGGACGTGGCCAAGTGGTAAGGCAACGGGTTCTGGTCCCGTGATCGGGGGTTCGAATCCCTCCGTCCCAGCCACGGAGAAAGATTTAGACATTTATGTCTAAAATCTTTGTCTGTCGTATGACAGACGGATTCGAACCAGGCGGTTCGGGCGAAGCGTTCCGCAGGAACTATCCCTCCGTCCCAGCCATTTCGAAATGGCATGTGCGAGGAACCATAAGGAAGGGGTTTTATTATGGCGGCAAAGAAGAAATTAAACGCGCCGTGGCTCAAACAATACAGCCGAAAACACAAGAAATCATTAAAATATCCTAACGGCTCGATGTACGACGAGTTGCACAAGGCCGCGCAAAAATACCCGAACGAGATCGCCATAGATTACTTTGGCAACAAGATGAACTACGGCATGCTCTTGGCGTTGATCGATCGCATCGCTCAATCGTTCTTGTCGCTCGGTGCCAAGAAAGGCGACGTCATTAGCGTTTGCTCGCCCAATGTTCCCGAGGCCGTCATCGCGATCTACGCCATCAACCGGATCGGCGCTGTGGCCAACGTTTTTCATCCCCTCTCGGCGCCCAACGAAATCCGCGATTATCTTAACCTGGTCGGCAGCAAAATCTTCGTGGCTATTGATATTGCTTGGCCGAATATCAAGCCGATTCTGCATGAAACCGACGTCCAGCAAACCATCATCATTTCGCCGGCTGATTCGTTGCCGCTGTTTTCTTACCTCGGTTACAAATTGCTCAAACCCAAAGAACTCCGCAAAACTCTGAGCCAAATTCTGATCAAGAATAAGAAGCACACTATGAGTTGGGAGACTTTCCTGGGGCGCGGGCAATTGGTGGTCAATGAGGCTTACGAAAAGACGGCTGGCGACGAGATCGCGGTTATTTTGTATAGTGGTGGGACGACCGGCAAAAGTAAAGGCATCGCTCTGACCAATTTGGCTTTTAATGCCACGGCCATGCAAGCCCAGAACGCCTTCCCGGAATTGGTCGTGCCCAAAAACTCAATTCTCGGCGTCATGCCGATTTTTCACGGTTTTGGCCTGGGCGTGGGCGTTCACACCATGTTGGCTAATGGTATGACGATCAACATGCTGCCGAAATTTGACGCCAAGCGTTTCGACAAAATTCTCTCGGATAGCAAACCGAACCTGATCGTTGGCGTGCCGACGCTGTACGAAGCCATGATCAAGAACAAGAAAATCCGCAAAATGGATTTGTCTTTCGTCAAAGTCGCGATTTCCGGCGGCGACAACGCTATGTTGCCTCTCAAAAAAGAAGTCGATCATTTCTTGGCGACGCACGGTGCCGAGGCCGATGTTTTGCTACAGGGTTACGGTTTGACCGAGTCGCTGTCGGTCGTCTGTGTCAATATGTTTGACGCTAATCGCGACAACTCGATTGGCTTGCCGTGGCCGGACACCTTTTTCAAAATAGTCGAGCCGAATACTTATATCGAGAAACCTTGCGGCCAGGTCGGCGAAATTGTCATCACCGGCCCCACGGTCATGAAAGGTTACGTCGACAACGAAAAGGAAACCAACGAAACGCTCCAAGTCCACCCCGACGGTCGGATTTGGTTGCACACCGGTGATTTGGGATACATGGACAGCGACGGCTACGTTTTCTTTAGTGGGCGGATCAAACGCATGATTATTAGTAGCGGCTATAATATTTACCCGGGCGAGGTCGAGGAATGTATCATGAGTGTGCCGGAAGTGCTGATCGCTACGGTCGTCGGCGTCGATGACAAATATCGCGGCCAAACCGCCAAGGCTTTTGTGGTGCTGAAAAACGGCGTCAAACCGAGCAGCCAAATGCACGAGAAAATCATGAAACAGTGCAAGGATGACCTGGCCAAATACAAATGGCCGCGCGCGATCGAGTTTCGAAAAACCCTGCCCAAGACCAAGATCGGCAAAGTGGCCTACACCGAGCTAGAATCGGCCGAAACCACGCCCGAGAAAACCAAAAAAACCAAGAAAGTTAGGAAATCCAAGAAATCAAAATAGTTTCTTGGGCGGGGCGAGAGACTTAGATTTCTCGATCGAAATGTGATAGAATAAATAATTATGGAGGTAAGTTGAGCAAAATCTACGATCTAGTGATTGTCGGCGCCGGGCCCAGCGCCCTAACGGCGGCGGTTTACGCGGCGCGCGAGGACGTTGACACGTTGCTATTAGAAAAGGGCGTCATCGGCGGTCTCATGGCGACGATCGATAAAATCGAAAATTATCCCGGATTTCCCAAAGGGATCGAGGGATTAACGCTAGCCATGGATTTCCAAGCCCAAGCCGAACGCTTCGGCGCGCGAATCGAACTCGCCGAGGTACAGAAAATCGAGAAAGCCAAAGATGTTGTAAAAATCACAACGGACACTGGTGAATTCAGGGCGCGCGCGGTTTTGATCGCTTCCGGCAACGACCACCGCAAATTAGGAATTCCCGGCGATGAATACGCTCATTACTGCGCGACTTGCGACGGCGCACTTTATCGCGACAAAAAATTGGCGGTCATCGGCGGCGCCAACTCCGCCATCCAGGAAGCCATCTTCTTGACCAAATTCGCTACTCATATCGATATAATCGTTCGCTCGACCATCAAAGCCGACGCAGTTTTGCAAAAGAGACTGTCCAAATACGTGAAAACGGGTGTCATCACCGTCCACACCGGCTGGACGCCGGACGAGATCGTGGCAAAAGACGGCGCAGTCGTGGCCGTCAAAACCCACCAAACCGACGGCCAGAAAGAAAAAGAATTCCCGGTCGACGGCGTTTTCGTCTTTGCCGGCGTGATCCCGAACACCAATTTCTTGGCCGATTCCGGGGTCGAGCTCGACGGCGCCGGCCACATCGTGACCGACCAAGATTTAATGACGAACATCCCCGGTATTTTCGCGAGCGGCGACGTCCGCAGCGGCGCCACCAAACAAGTCTCCTCGGCCTGCGGCGAAGGCACCACCGCCGCCCTAGCCATCCGCGAGTACTTGGCGAAACGCTAACACTATACGCTGTCATTGCAAAGAACCCAAATCGGATTTTATTTTTAGACACAGAGAGTTTCGAAAACTGAGCGCAATCTAGTGCTTGACAAAACATGCGGGGGGGGGGTACACTTAGACGTATTACAAATTAATGTGGTGGGAGTTAGGGTTGGTAATACATGGCGTTGTCATTAAAAGAACATATCAAAAAATCACCG
>Ga0123356_10000976_pt1 | contig 31726 bp, 37 predicted proteins | sample TergutEmb28metaG_2_FD_92546 | JGI IMG/M metagenome (GOLD analysis project Ga0123356, IMG submission 92546) | Embiratermes neotenicus P3 segment gut microbial communities from Petit-Saut dam, French Guiana - Emb289 P3 | ecosystem: Host-associated > Arthropoda: Insects > Digestive system > Gut ...
GAGCGTATTTGGTCCAAAATTTGAACCCGTACACCACCTCCGACAAGCGCCTGATTTACAGGGGCAAACTTGCCGACAGTAGAGAACGGGTCGTATGCTGTTGATACTATACGTTGACGGGTATAACCGTCTGTATCTAAGTTTGCAATGTTGTGACCTGTTACGTCAAGTCCGAATTGTGCCGTTGTAAGGCCTGTTCTGCCAATTTCAAGTCCAAAAAATGATGATCTTTGCATGGAGGTTATCTCCCGTCGGGAGAATCCGTTCTCGCTGTGTATTCGCTATCCTTATTATTTATGCGTGTCCGTCGAAGAATCCTGTTGTTTTTTTCCTGTCCGGTGCCGATCTTCCGTCTCCGCCGTACATGTTATTTAGTGGGTCCTCTACACCAACCATAAGCTCTAACATTGTCTGCGAGTATTCTATATGAGCTTTAATCAGCTCTCTGTTTTCTTTGTTTACTTCTGAGTGCTCTGCTATCAGAGGAGTTAGTTCTTCTTGAATTTTCCTTATTTCAGCTCTCTCGTCCGGCTCTGCTTTCTCTGCGATTCTTGTAACTGAGAGTTCTTTTTCAGGTATGTTCATTTCGTAACATATTGCAAGATTGAGCTCTGTGCGTCTTTTTTCAATAGCTCCGAGTTTATTTAGTTCCTTAAGCTCAAGGCGTATTATATCTTCCAGCTTGTCTGATTCGCCTTTGATAATAATTTGGCGCTCTTCCTTAGCAAGCTCAAGCATGTTTTTAAGAACTGCTTTTTGCTCCTGCAGAATCGCGCACAAATCTGTAAGAGTCTGCCTCATTATAGGCGTCCAATAATACTTGAAAGAATTTTATCGGCGACATCACCGCTGTCAACTTTGTATTCGCCCTTGTTAACAGCATCTTTAATCGCAGCGATATGTGCTTTCTCCTCAGGCGATCTGGTTTCAAGTGCTTCTTTCGCTTTTGAAAGCGAGTTTGAGAAGCTGAGAGCCTCTTTGGAGAATGTGACTTCGTCACGGCTACTCGTTTGTTTTCCTGTTTCACGAGCAGGTTTTGTAGCCACATAAGCCTTGTGGATATTCGGATTTAAGATTGGATTGATTTTCATTTTGTTCACCTTCTATTAGGGTCTACTAAGTATATCGGAACTTTTTAACAAAATATTAGCGATTTTGAACGTTTTTTTAAGAAATTTTTTATTATTATTTAATACCTTTATTACCATTTGTTGTCTCGCCGGCGAGACAATCCGGTTACTGACCGATCTTTGCCGATCCTTTAATACTCGGCTCGGCAGCTTTTGCTGCTTGTGCTTGTTTATGAGCTTGTGATGCTGCTGAGCTTTTATCCATAGCCGAAGCTGCTACACCCATGCAGTCTTTACATAATCTACCTGTATTGATGGGCTTTTTGCAAGACTCGCAAAAAAGAACACCATCTCCGTCCGGGCTGTCAATAATGAGTCTTCCTTCCTTGAGCAGATGTAAAATAATCGGCTTCGGTACTTCTGTTTCTTTTGAAATCCGATCTATATTTGAGTGCTTATGCTCGTAGATATATTCTCTTACAGTAATAAAGTCCTTGTCTATCTGCTCCATACATGCTGGGCAAATTCTGCCGCCAAGGCTCGCAAACGGTTTTCTGCAAAACTGACATGTAGTAATGTTCATAATAAGATAACCCTCCAATATTTCTAGAAATTAGCGCATATTAGACTCTATAAAATAGAGTCTAATAATGATTGTTATCCTTATTATATTATCTTCTCATGTTATTTGCAATACCTTCCATCTCATCTGCCGTAGTTAATGCTCTGGAAGCTAATTGAAAAGCTCTTTGTGTTCTTATAAGACGGGTCATTTCCTCAGCTAAACTCACGTTTGAAGCCTCTAATATTCCCTGTCGGAGAGTTGCATTCGGTGCGAAAAATCTTTCGCCGGCTGCCGGAGTTTGTGCATAATTGCCGTTTCCTGATGCTTCAAGTCCATATAAGTTGCGGAATGTATATATACCAAACTCACTGCGTCCCAGCTCCTCGCTGCCGCGAAGAAACCTTACCGTGCCGTCAACATCAGCTTCAATACTGTCTGTTCCAAAAGGCATCATTATTCTTGCACCGTTAACATCAAGAACATATAACCCTTCGCCATTTACAATATATGTGCCGTCTGCTTCAACACTCAGGCTAAATCTGCCGTTTCTTGTATAGAGCATATCTCCGTTTGGATCGGAGAGTGAAAAGAATCCTTCTCCCTCTATTGCAAAGTCCAAAGGCAGCTCTGTTCTTTCTAAATTGCCCGGTCTGGAATATTCTTTCCCGATTTGTGCAATCATCAGCCCGTGACCTTTTTGTTGGTTCTCCTCCGGAGATCTCGGCCAGCTCGGATTAAGCCCCGCTGTGTACAGAGCATCTTTAAAGTCCAGTCTTGCAGCTTTATAAGCAACAGTGTTTACATTTGCAACATTGTTTGCAATGGAATCAATTCTCGCTTGTTGGTGGCGCAGCGCTGTTGCTGCTATCGATTTTGCTTCATACATTAGCGTAGTCTCCCGATTTCGTTAACGGCTCTTCCGAGTGTTTCATCTATCATAGTTATCATTCGTTGATTAGTTTCATATGTGCGGTACATTGTGAGCATGTCTACCATTTCGCGTCCGATGTCCACATTTGATGATTCCAGGAAACCCTGCGCGATTCGATACTCATTTGGCGCAGCCATCGGCGCTTCGGTTGCAAAGTAAAGATTATCGCCTTGCCTTCTCAGTGTTGTGTTATCTTCAAAGGATACCACTCTGATGGTGTCAGACAGACCGTTTTCGGTCCAAACATTGCCAAAAGTATCCACTCTGAAATCAAACCCTCCGACATAAATCGGTCCGTTTGCTCCAAGCAGATAATTTCCGTCTCCGTCTATAAGATATCCTTCATTATCAAAATAGAAATGACCGGTCTTGGTGTAACGCTCCCCTTGTGGGGTTTGCACTACAAAAAAACCGTCCCCTATAAGTGCAAAGTCAGTAGGTCTTTCCGTGCCTTCAAGATTTCCCATTTGAAAATCAATAGTCAGGTGGTCTACCTGTGTTCCGAGATTAAGCGGACCGACTCTGCTATCCGGCCAGAAACGGTTATGGTCATTAATACGCCTTGTAAGCACCTCATCGAAACTATGCGATACGAAGTGCTCTTTTTTGTAGGCGGTTGTGTCAGCGTTTGCTATGTTATTTGTAATGGTCTCCATCCTTCTGCGTTGCAGCAACATCCCTGTGCCCGCAATATAAAGACCTCTTACCATACAGCTTACCTCAACATACGTTTAATATCATAACCACGGAAATTTCTTTCCTGTTTTTATTATCGGAATAAAAAACAAGAACTTTAGTAAAATGCAGTAAGAAAGTACATAAACAAAATACACCGCGCTGTAAGTAGCATTCCGAAGCGGAGCATGGATGCGGAGCGGCGGCAACCGAATGCACGGATGTCATTCATTGCCGGGAGGAATGTGCTTACAGTGCGGTGTATTTTATTATTTTACTTTTTGACTTTGCCAACTTTATTTCGTCAAACCGATTACAAGCTGGACCTCGTTGCGTGTTATACCGAGAGAGCTTGCTATTTCTACGTCGGTTTTCCCTTCGTCTGCAAGCTTCAAAATAGCCTCGCTCCTGGAAGTGTTAATCGGAGCCTCTGCATAAGGCATCGGAGGAGGAGCCTCTGCTGATTCGTCAAAAAACTTTTGAAAAACGGCAGCTTTGACCTCAGATTGCACGGGAGCTGCCGCTTGCATAGCTTCTGCCGGCGGCTCGTTAATGATAAGCCGCTCTGCGCGTTCTATAACCTCACCTGCCGCCCTGATTCTGTTGGCATCAAGCGGTAGAGTGCGGGGCACTCTTTCCATAACCTGTTCTTTTTTCTCAAGCTCCGGTGGCAGCTGAAATGCCGCCATATGCTGCAAAGCCGCTCTGTATTCCTGCTCTCTGAGCTTTTGTTCTTCTATTGTTGCCTTAACCTGGTCGTCAAACTCCTCCATAATCGTTTCAACTCGATTATAAAGGTGGAGTATCTCAGTCTCTCGCTCGTCAAGTAGTTTATTTTGTGTTTTTACACTTGAAAACAACACCTTGCAGAGAAGTGCAATAGCACAAATCAGCCCTGCTATAAATAACGCAAAAACATAGTATTCTAATCCCATTTATAACCTCAAATCATAATATCTATAATCTGGTCGTGGTCACTCGGTGGTACCAAAAGCTCTCTTTTTTGCTCTTCAGTCATTTCTTCTTCCTGCCCGGAGCCTTCCCCGCCTGCTGCTCCCGAGCCGCTACCGTCAACATCTGTGCGTATATTATCCATTTCAGACTCGGTTGTTGCCAGTACCTTTGACTGATTTTGAGCAGAATCCAGCTTTTGCTGGGCAGCCAGATGTTCCTGGGTTGTTTCCGGATGCCTTTGAAGAGCGCTTGTTTCTCTGACCATATCTGCCGGGCGTTGTACCATTATCTGTGTATCTATTCCTCTGATTGACACGACAAACACCTCCCCGAAGTCTACAAGACTATGCTTATTTATTATCTGCCTTACTCTTTTCACAAGGAACGTAAACGACTTCGCCCTCGTCATATTTAAACGTTGCATAGCTGACATCATCAATTATCTTATATGTACTTGAGCCTATTGATATACGCGAGCCGTTAAATGCCGTTTCAAGCACATGTACCTTGCTATCCGTAGCATGCTCCATTTCATATCTGATTGCTTCCATCTCGTCAATGACCGCTGCCGTATCATCTTCGTTAGTACGTCTGTTTTCTACACCGGACTTATAAAGCTTTTCCCACATTTCCTGTTCCATGGTTTCTTTTGTTCTGTCTAGATATGCACTTAACTGATTAAGCTTTACTTTATCAGCATCCAAGCGCTCCATTTCTTTTTCAAGTGTGATGAGCCTGTTGCGTTTTCTCGGCATAAATCCGACTTCTATATCGGTTCTTGTGCTTGAAAGTGCTCCGATGAAGTTTGCAGTTATATCTCCTGCAGCTCCTGCTTGCCCTCCTATAATAGCGCCTCTTTTTCCTGTTGCCTGTATTGAACTTGCTGTTTCGATTTTACTGTGAATACTGACATCAACAGTGACAGGTCCGTCTGCAATTATTGTCCCGCGCTCGATAAACATAACAGAAACAGCACCGCCTGCTTCGATTTTTCCCTTACTGGAGCCTTGCATACCACCTTTGACCTCAACATTGCCTCCGGCTATGAGTGTTGCTGCTTCAACACTTCCACCAACATTGATGCCGTCGGTTGCCTTGACAGTATTTCCCGAACGGACACTGCCTGATATATGTACGCTACCCTCAAAATCAATATTACCGACACTGATATCACAATCTCCGTTTACAGTATAGACATTTGATACATTTATGGCATTGTTAACAAACTCTACCATTCCCGAAGATGTCGATTTCATCTCCGTTTTTTCTTCATTAACCTCTATGTTTTTACCCCTTGGCATAAGCGCTTCTTTACCCGGCTTTTGCCTAATGGGGTTTCCTCTGACAGTTGTGCCCGGCTCACCTTCTGTTGCATATGTTCTTGTAATCAGCACCTGGTCTTTTTCGACAGGTACATATAAATCCAGTGAGCGGTAATCAACCCTTCCATGCCCGATTTCTCTTGGTCTTCCGGTTCTTTCATCGGTTGAAAAATGGAAAATCAGACTACCGTCCTCTCCATCCTTTGGAGGTATTGCTCTTGCAATAACATATGGCTCTCCGTATTCCTTCTTTATTAGCCAGCCTGATATTGCCTCGTCGTCTATTCCGTGTGTAACATCAGCCTCGCGAAGCTTCCTTTTGACATCATCAATGCCAAGCATCGGCCCGCCATGCTCCGGCTCAAGTAATCTGACAGAGGCTTCAAGCTCATCACCGGATACAACTACAGTCATATCCTCGCCATAGACATACTCTGCCTGCTGCGGTGCAATTCTCTTAGTACCAAAACCTTCTTCGAGCAGCGCTTGAACAGCCGGCACACTTAAGCCCGCTATGTTTTTTCTGCTCAGATGATGCATTAACTCCTGGCTGTCTATCGGTGCTCCGGTGCCACGTTGTTTATATAGCTCTAAATAAACTGCATCATTTTCGTAGAAAAGCGAGGTAAATGCGTTCATCCGGGCGATATCTCCCGGCGCTCCTTGAATAGCAATAATCGTCCAAGGCTTGCCTGCTGCACCTGCCGAGAACTCATTTGGACCTTGCTCAACTACATCCGGAGAGACTTCCTCGGGACCGCTTATAACATCAATTGTAAGCTCATCCCTGCCGCACTTGAAGTATGTCAGTGCTGCTGTTTGTGCAGCTTCCTGCGTCTCTGCCGTAAAATATTTAGCCACCATTACCGACACACCCTTTCTTCAAATGAGCATAGTATCTAACATTTCGATAAAACACATTGCTCCAAATATTTATACTACTTTTTCCAGCTTGCCGCGCATTTTTAAAAGAACCTTAGAATGAATTTGTGATACACGAGATTCGGTCACATGCAGTATATCTGCTATTTCCTTAAGTAATAACCCTTCGTAATAATAAAGTGTTATAACTAAACGCTCCTTTTCCGGCAGCTCGTCGATAACCTCGGCGAGTACTGTCTTTTTCTCCTTTTCAAGTAATTCATCTTCCGGTGTCTTATCGTCAGTTCCTTTAATCTCCGCTTCCGGATTGCCTGCTCCGAGAGCATCTTCAAAATTTATCAGGTTAAACATATGTGTTTGATTGAGAATCTTGTGCACCTGGTCAACAGGCATTCCCAGTGAGTCAGCAACATCCTGATCGACCGGACGGTCAGGGTATTTACTCTCAAACTGCTCATATGCAGACGTTATCGCACTTATCTTTTTGCGAAGACTTGGTGATGCCCAGTCTTGCGACCTCATGTAATCTAATATTTCACCACGTACACGATTGACAGCGTATGTCTCAAACTTAACCTCATGCTTGAGCTCAAACTTATCAACAGCATCAATGAGTCCTATCATACCGCAACTTACAAGATCGTCATACTCGTTGTAGTTGTTGTACTTTGGCATCATACGGCGGACAAGCCACTTAACAAGGTAACCGTAATGGAGCAAAAGATCGTTTTTTGCATCCATATCGCCGCTTTTTTTATAAGCTGTCCATAACTGCCCGAGCTCCTCCGGGGTCAGTTTAGAATCGCTCATCAGTTTATTCTCCTCTTTTTGATCTGTCTTTGCTGTTCCGTCAGAACGTATCTTGCTATGCTCTCGCTCATTTCATGTGTCACACCGATAAAATGCATTCCCGTGTTAAATAACTTGCCTATTCTCCATGGTATACAACGTTTGACCGTAGCGGTCAGTTGTAGTGGTGGTGCGTTTTCTGCTGTATCAATAGATAATTCCAGTATATATCTGTCCTCGAGAGTATATTCTTTTTTTGTAAGAATCGCTATGCCTGTTATACTGATATCCCTGCTGTTGACAGTTTCAAGAGCTATGGCTTTGACTTCCTCATCGGGGTCATTATCGAGCCCTCTTTCCATATCCTCGTTATACTCAAATATCTGTACACCAAAGCTGACCGGAAGGCGATATGCCTCTCTTCTTTGATTCTTTTGCGCTTTTGTTTTTTGCAGTACCCACATATAGCGCAAAGCACCACGTTTTTCCAAAGCAATGACCTTCATTTGAGCTATATATCTGCCTGTTTCCCGATAAAAAACCAAGTATATGTCATCATTTTGATAGACTGTCATAGGCACACCCTGGCGACTGGGTATCGCTATCAGAAAAGGACCGTTTTCAATCCTGTCTTCTATCATTGCTCTATAGACTAAACCCATTGCAGCAACAATATCAACTCTGTCTCCTATAACTATTATCTCATCACCGATGCTTTGCTCCACATCTGTCATACTAAACTCCGCTCCGATGCGCTAATATGATACTCCAGTATACTACATTTTTGTTAAAAATGCCACAATTTTCTATGCGCGGGCTCCAAGCACACGTGAAAATACTCTTGAAAGCAACCCGACAGACTGAGTTTCTACCGGCATGTCCAGTATAGCTCTTGCAATAGTTTCTATTTCCTTTGCTGTTGTGCTGTAAGGATCACTGACTGTTATAGGCACCTGCCGCTTTATGGAAGTAGTAATGTCATGATTATAAGATATCAGCCCCAGGGGGTTAATGTTCTTGCCAAGATGCCTTCCGCATACATCAACAAAACCTGCCTGTACATTTTTTGCTTCCTGGATTTTGTCGCATTTATTGGCAATAACATGAAGCGGATGAGATGCATCCTTTTTTACAATAGTCTTTACCAATGCATATGCATCGAGTACAGATGTAGGCTCTCCCGTTGTGACAACTATAGTCTCCGAGGATGCAAGCAGCACCTGCATTATAGTATTGCTGACACCGGCTCCGGCATCCATAATTATTACATCAACAGGTACGTCAATATGCACAATTGTAGCGAGCAGTGTCGCTATCTGGTCGTTACTCATGTTGACAAGCTCATTAACACCTGAGCCGCCGGATATAAAGCGTACACCCTCATGCCCGAGCTGGATTATTTCATGGATTGTTTTCTCTCCTCTGAGAAAATAGCTCAGATCAAGCCTTGTAGTGATTCCAAGCATAACATCAATATTAGCAAGACCAAAGTCGGCATCGAGTATAAGCACACGTGCCCCCAACCTGCTCATTGTAATGGCAAGATTTACCGAAATGCAGGACTTTCCGACTCCGCCCTTGCCGCTCGCTATGGAGATAACCCTTATTTCGCGGCTTCTACCCATAAGCTCTCTTAACTTTTGTGCTTGATCGTGTGTATTATGCATTTATTTTATCCTCTGACTATTTGCTTGATAAGTGTATCAAAATCCACTATCTCAATGTCATCAGGCACATTTTGCCCGGTCGTTACATATGCTATCGGTTTGTGTGTATACCAGCTGATATTTAAAAGTGCTCCGCGATGCTTTGTTTCGTCAAGCTTAGTAATCATAAGTCTGTAATCATCTATAAACCCGTATGTATCAACCATTTCTATGATTGAAGCAAAGCTTGTCGTCGCCGAGAGACAAAGTAGTACATCCTCCGGTTTCAAAACTCTCACAAGCTCGAGCAAATCCTCTTTATGCTGCTCATCACCGGGACGTTTCCCTGCGGTGTCAACAAAAATTATGTCTCTGTCTGACATCTGCTCCATAGCACCCGTGAGCTCATCAGGGTAATACACCGATTGTATAGGCACAGCCAATATATCGGCATAGGTCTGAAGCTGCTCCTGAGCACCGATACGATAGGTGTCAGTATTGATTATCCCTACTTTTTTCCTTTGCTTAACAGCAAAATCGGCAGCAAGCTTAACCATAGAGGTCGTCTTGCCTACTCCTGTCGGACCGAGTATAAGAACTACCTTTTGAGTAAATTTCTTATGAAGAATAGGCTCAGCCCTGCCAAACTGCTCATACAGTAGATGCTCGAGAATTTCGGCTGCATTTGTATCGGGTTTATTGCGCAGCAGCTGCTCTGCCTGTTTTGCAAGAGAGTGTGCGAGTTCTTCTCTGACTTGTGTATCGACCATTTTCCGCAGCAATACTTGAACATCGTCCGGATAATCGTATGTAATATCCCGCTTGACTATGTCAAATTTTTTCATAAACTCGGTCAGCATCGCTTCAAATGAATCCATGCGTTTTTCAAGCTGTTCATTGCTTTGAGACGATACTGCCACACCGCTCCAATCCTTGCGGGCTTTATCTATCCCGTCGGCGGCAGCAGACTTCTTTTTTAGGACAGTTGGTACGGTTTCCGGGTCATAACCAAAGGTTACCTCTAAAACAGGCTTTCCAAAAAAGCCTTTCAGCCCCTTTCCGCGTACCTTTCTGCTTGTGAGCATGACAGCATCGGAACCCAACTCGCGAATTGCTGCGTCCATCGCCTGCTTCATATCATTTGCCCGATATCGTTTGACTTGCATTTATGACTCCTAAAAATTTTATAATGTAACTACGCCTTCCGACATCACTTCGACTCCACTGTCTATTTCATTATACGATAAAACAGCAAGCTCCGGTGATATTTGTTCGGTTATTTTTCTAAATTGTCTTCTGACAAGCGGTGATGTGAGAATTACAGGTGTTTTACCCTTGTTTTTCATATTCTCTATAATTGTCCTGAGCTTGTCAAATATTGCGTGAACCTGGATAGGCTCAATAGCGAGATACTGCCCGTGTTCCGATTGTTTTGTACTGTCGAGAATAAGCTGCTCAAGCGCAGGGTCGAGCGTAATTGCATATGCGACATCCTCGGGTATAAAGCGTTTGGATATAGAGCGTCTGAGCGCTTGCCTTACGTACTCTGTCAGCATGTCCGTATCTCTTGTAAGGTTGCCGTAATCGGCAAGAGCTTCAACAATAGACGCCATGTCGCGTATCGGGATGTTTTCGGAGAGCAGATTTCCGAGAATTCTTTGGATTTCACCATAAGAGAACATTTTTGGCACAACCTCTTCAACAAGTGCAGGTTGTGTTTTCTTAAGGTTGTCGATAAGTGTTTGCACCTGCTGGCGGTTGAGTAGCTCATGACCGTAACGTTTTATGATTTCTGTCAGATGGGTTGCAATAACAGACGGCGGGTCTACCGTTGAGTATCCCATCATTTCCGCTTCCTCACGTTCGCTCTTTGGTATCCATAGTGCCGGCAGCCCAAACGTCGGCTCGACAGTCGGGATGCCATAGATTTCCTCTTCAACCTCACCTGAGCTGAGCGCAAGCAGATGGTCTGCCATAACCTCACCCTTTGCAATCTCAACACCTTTTATTTTTATAGAGTATTCGCTCGTGCCAAGTTGAATATTGTCACGCAGCCTGATTGCAGGCACTATAACACCCATATCTATAGCACACTGACGCCTTATCATAACAACACGGTCGAGAAGGTCTCCACCTTGTGAAACGTCAACCATCGGCACTATACCGTAACCAAATTCAAGCTCAATAGGGTCTACCTGTAAAAGTGATGTGACACTTTCTGGCTTACGTTTCTCATCTGCCGCCACTTCTTCCTCCTCTTGTACCTCAACAACCGCTTCACGTTGCATTCTTGTGTAGTTAAAGTAACCTACTATCATAAGCACGATAGCAACTCCCCACATGGGAATCATAGGCAAACCGGGCATCAGGCTGACGAGTATGAGCAGCACACCACCCATAATAAGTGCATATGGCTGGCTGAGAATCTGCCTTGCCATCTCCGCTCCAAAAGTAGAGTCTCTTCCCGATCTTGTAATGATAATACCGGAGGCTGTTGATACCAAAAGTGCCGGTATCTGTGTTATAAGACCATCACCAATCGTTGCAAGAACAAAAATTCTGCCAACCTCGTCAAACGGGAGCTCCATAGTCATCATGCCTATTATAAGACCGCCGATAATATTAACAAACGTAACCAAAAGACCTGCAATTGCATCACCTTTTATAAACTTACTGGCACCGTCCATAGCTCCGTTAAAGTCTGCCTCATGCTGTATCTTCTCACGGCGCTCACGTGCCTGTGTCTCGTCGATAAAACCACTGTTTAAGTCTGCATCAATCGCCATTTGCTTACCGGGCATAGCATCGAGAGTAAACCTCGCACAGACCTCCGCTACGCGCTCAGCACCTTTTGTGATAACCATAAATTGCACAATAAGAATGATAAGAAATGCGACTATACCTACTGCAAGATTTCCTCCGACAACAACCTCTCCAAAAGCTCTGATAACTTCGCCTGCATCGCCTTGGTTACCGAGGATGAGACGGGTTGAAGACAGGTTTAGCCCCAGGCGAAATACCGTTATAAACAAGAGAATTGTGGGAAAAACGGAAAAATCAACAGGGTCTTTTATATATAACGAGAATAGCAAGATTATTATACAAACTGCCATGTTTATTACAAGCAGTATATCCATAAGCACTGTAGTCGGCGGAAATATTATAATTACAAGAATTGCAAGTAACAGCAAGGCTAATGCAATATCAGATGCTTTCAACTAAGTCTCACCTCCTTTTAAGGATGTCGTTCTCATGCGAGAGAAATGTGTTTACATTGTGAGTATACGAGCGATGTAAATATCATTTCTGAGCGGAGCAAGGATGCGGAGCGACCGCGTGTGAGCGCATGGATGTCGCTCTCATGCGAGAGAAATGTGTTTACATCACTCAGAATCCTAATCATCTTATCTTACCTTTCTGACGGTAAACAAAGACAAGTACGTCGGCGACAGCTTGATAAAGCTCTTCGGGAATCTCATCGTCAACCTCGCAAAGTGCAAAGAGCGACTGCGCGAGTGGCGGGTTTTCTACAATTTGAATGTCGTGTTCCATTGCAACCTCGCGGATCTTCCGTGCAATGTAATCTTGACCCTTTGCCAGAACCGTAGGCGCTCCGCTGATACCGTCCTCATAACCTAAAGCAACCGCGTAGTGAGTAGGGTTTGTAATGACAACATCTGCTTCCGGCACCTTGCTCATCATACGCATAGCACTCATTTGCATTTGCTTCTGCCGGATTTTACCCTTAATCTTCGGGTCACCCTCCTGGTTCTTAAACTCGTCTTTGACCTCCTGCTTTGTCATTTTCAAGTCCTTTTCGTGTTTCCAGTGCTGGTACAGGAAGTCTGCAAGTGAAATAAAAACCATTGCTATACACATTTTGAGCGCCATCATAAAGGCAGTTCTCATTATGTCAACAAACGAAGTGTAGATATCTTGCCCTACATAGAGAGGAAACTTATCTATAAGAACTACGTAGTCCGTATATGCCACATAACCGACGACTATTACCTTTGCCAGGTTTTTTACCAAGTCGACAAGCTTGCGCGGGGAGAACATTTGCTTAAGACCGCTAATCGGATTTATTTTGCTTAGTTTTATTTTTAGAGTATCCGTGGTAAACATAAACCCAACTTGCAAAACATTTGCTACTATACCCGCTATCAAAGCGACACCAAGAATCGGGAACACCGCTCCGAATAAAAGAAGCATAACACGGGCCAAAATACCCATTAACTCATCGATTGACATGCCTCTTGTTGCTTGTGATATTGAATCTTCACCCAAAAATTCATAAAATACGTTTGTAAGCTGTAGTGTAAACGACGGCCAAATTATTAATAATAATGCGAACATTATAACAGCGCATATAGTTGTGTTGACCTCTGTACTTCTTCGTACCTGGCCTTTTTTTCTGGCATCTCTTCGCTTTTTTGGCGTAGCTTTTTCAGTTTTTTCTCCGCCTCCGCCTGCTCCCATTTTTCAGTCCTCTTAACTAATAAAATTGGCAAACATCAGTTCAATGCCTATGAACAGTTCATTGAACACTCTCTCGCTAAAATTAACATACACCGGCAAAGTTATTGTGAAAATCGTAAGTCCAACGATCATTTTCAGCGGTATACCAACGACAAACATGTGCAGCTGCGGAACAGCACGCATCATCATTCCAAAGGCGATTTCGAGCGTAAGTCCGGAGGCAATAATCGGTAGTGCCATCATTACACCAAGCATAAAAGAGCGGGTAAAGAGTTCTAATGCAGTCACTCCGATGTTTGCAGAAAATATGAGTGTCCCTATAGGCATTCTGTCGACAGTCAGGTAAACCATTTCTATAAGTCTTATGTGCCCGTTAACAACAAAAAACATTAAAATAAACATTATGTTGAGCACATTACCCATCATAGGCACCTGTGTGTTGTTTTGGGCATCATAAACATTAACGATACCAAAACCTATCTGCATGTCTATCAGCTGCCCTGCCGTGAATGCTGTCAGCGAGAAAAACACATTCACTACATATGCAAGCGCCATACCAAGCAGTAGCTCTCCGGCACACAGCAGCATAAAACCAAAAAGTGTGTCATACTGCAGCGCAACTGTTTGCGGAAACACTGTAAAAAACAGAAAACTCAGCGATGCAACAAGTCCCAGCTTCCCGACCTGCGGAATGTTAACTCTTCCGAATATTGGCGAGGACAATATCAGTCCTCCTACTCTGAGTACAAGCAGAAGAAAATAATCTGCGTTTGCTAATATTGATACTGCCGTAGAAGTCATTTTTATAACCCACTATGAAACCAATATCGTGTTTAGTGTATCAAACAGCCTTGTGACAAACCCGCCGATGTTGCTGAATATATAGCTTCCAAAAATGAGCAGTGTCAGCATAACGCAAACGATTTTTGGCACAAAAGCGAGTGTTTGCTCGTTAATTTGTGTTGTCGCCTGGAAAATCGACACTATCAGACCGACAGCCATCGCAACAATCAGCATTGGTGCCGCGCTTAAAACAACCGTAGTTATCGCTTGCGTCAGAAGACTTATTACATCACTTTGTTCAATCATAAAACACTTCCGTTCCTACGTCAGAGAAACGACGTAAACAAAGAGCCTACTATCAGCTGCCAGCCATCTACCATAACAAAGAGCAGAACCTTAAACGGCAGCGATATCATAGCAGGCGGGAGCATCATCATACCCATAGACATGAGTGTACTTGCAACTATCATATCGATAACAATAAATGGCAGATATATGAAAAACCCGATAAACATGGCCTTTTTTATTTCGCTTGTTATAAATGCCGGAATAAGCACCGAGGTTGGCACGGAGTCGGGGTCTTCTGCTGTTACACCTTCAACCCCTGACATGCTTACAAAAAATCCCAAATCTGTCGGGTGGGTCTGCGCATACATAAACTCCCGCGTTGGTCCCATAGCCCTGTCTAAAAACTCATCCTGGTCTATAACTCCTTCTGAATATGGTACATAAGCCTCGTCATAAACCTGTGATATAACCGGCTGCATAACAAAAAACGTCAAAAATAATGCCAGTCCAATCAATATTTGGTTTGGTGGCGTTTGCTGCATACCAAGTGCCTGGCGCATAAACGACAGCACAATAATGATACGTGTGAAGCCCGTAAGCATCATTAGTATCGACGGCAAAAGTGTTAGAATGGTGAGCAAAATTACGATGTCGACTGTTTGCGCACTCTCACCAAAAAGTGTGCGTACAATTTCGTTTATAGTGCCAACATTGGCTTCATTGTCAACATCTATAGGCATTAATCATCCCCCGCATCGTCTGTCTCGGATGCTTTGCGCTCGGCCTCTTTCATACTCTCCGAAAAGTCTTTTTCCGAAGTTTCCACCGGAGGTCCTTTTCCAAGCTTGGCAGCAATAAATGCCACTACTTTTTTTGTCAGTTTATTGCCGTATTGACCCACAGGAGTATTGCCCCACCCCGCTTGAGTGCTGCTTGGTTTTTCTTCTGTAAGCTTAACAAAATCAGCTGCATCGAGTGTGTCGAGCAGCGTCATTGTGTGAGTTGTAACACCAACTATATATACCTTACCCGCTATCTCAATTACGCAAAAAGTTTTGTCGCGGGCGATAGAATAACGGTCACGTACTATAATGTTTCTGTTGCGCATACCGGCACGGGATTGCCCCGATGCCTTCATGCCTATATAGTACGTCACATAGTAAGCACCAAATAGTATAACAATTGTGCCAATAATAAATATAATTACTTGTTCCGGCGGCATCCTTTCACTCCTAGATTCCCTCTTAAAATCTTCTCTTTTGTATATGTGTAAGATGCAGCTTGTTGCATCTTACCCAGCCTAATGCGTAAGCATTAGTCTATACGGACATCCTTAAAACCTCGTTATAAGCATCGATAATCTTGTTTCTAATCTGCAACGTCAGCTGCAGTGCCAGCTCGGCTTTCTGTGCGTCTATAAGCATTCCTGACAAATCATCGCTCTCCCCCATAAGCAGCTGAAGTGTCGAGTTCTTATCTGCAGCATCTGTATTTGATGTTGCATTAAACGCTTCGCTCAAAATATCGGCAAAGTTGCTGTTTTGCTCTGAAAGCTTTGCCACTGTTGTTCTGACAGGGTCAGAGTTAAACAAATGCATTATATTTGTTTGAAGCGGATTAATTTGCATTACGTTAACCTCCAAAATAATACTTTAAGTTTACTTTTACTTACCTATTTCCAGTGTTTTGACTACCATGTCCTTAAAAGCATTGAGCGCTGTAATGTTTGCCTCATATGCTCTGACTGCAGCCATCATATCTACCATTTCCTGGACTACCTCCACATTTGGCAGTCTGACATAACCGTTTTCGTCTGCATCCGGGTGCGTTGGATTGTAGTCATACTTAAACTCGGACTGATCCTCTCCTATATGGATTACCCGCACACCACCGGGAGCCTTGCGCGCTCTGTTAAAAAATGATGCAAAATCCCTGTCTGACGTTCTTTCCTGGAACACTACATATTTTCTCCGGTATGGCTCACCGTTTGCCGTCCTTGTTGTGCTGCTGTTAGCCATGTTTTCCGTTATTACATCCATGCGAAGCCTTGTTGCTGTCAGTGCCGATGCACTAATACTCATTGAACTGAGGAAAGACATAATTTTTCTCCTAATCTTGCTATTTTGGTTACCTTATCTAAACACTTGTAAAAAAGCTCTGCTTTTTTACCTAAGTGTTAGTTTACTAACACTTTGCGAAAGTCTATGCTTCGCTTTACCGCCCTTCGGAAATTGCCATACGAAGGCGTCTTATTTCACTGTTTAGTTTTTCCATTAAGGTATTGTATTGGATTTGGTTTTGTGCGAGCTTGACATTTTCTGACTCTATGTCAACATTGTTGCCGTCGTAACGCATCGATAAGTCTCTGCGCTGATAGATACGCGGTCTAATGTTGTTGAGGTTCCCGGAGCCCAGCTCGATATGCTTTTCATGTGTTCTGGTGCCGACAAAGCCGCCTTCTTCAATCGCTCTTCTGAAAAGAGTCTCAAATTCAAGATCCGATGCTTTGAATCCGGGCGTTTCAACATTTGCTATGTTGTTGCGTATAACGGCATTGCGCATCCAGCCTGCTGCCAGACCTTTGTGCAAAACGTCCATTGGTTTGAATAAATTATTCCACATAAACTCACCTCTGATATATTCAAAGCAGCCTATGATAATTCTTTGTTATCCAAAGAATTATACCATGGCTGCCTTGTAATGTCTATCTTTTTCTTGATTTTCACCGCAATATGTAGCGTTTTTACCCGATTTTCACTAAAAACGACACGATATGTAGGAAAAGTCTGTCTAAGATTGGCTTTTCAAAGCCAACGAAGCCGGTTTACTTGACTCTTCTGTAGATTGCGGGCTTTACCTGTTGAAAGTCTCCCTGGATACCACTAAGTGTTTCACTGTGACCAATAAACAGATATCCGCCCACTTCAAGTGCGTCATGATATCTCTTCGCAAGGGCTTGCTTTGTCGGAGAGTCAAAGTAAATCATGACATTTCTGCAGAAAATGATATGAAACTTTTTCTTAAATCTGCTGAAATTGCCCATTAGATTGAACTGTCCGAAATGCACGCCTTTTGCCAGTACATCCTTGATTTTGTACTTCTCTTCACCGATCTTGTTAAAGTATTTAAGCTTCCAGGCTTTCGGTAAGTGCTCGAAGTGTTCCTCAGGGTATACACCCTCTTTTGCCATTTCCAAAACTCTGACGGATATGTCTGTTGCCAGAATTGTTGTTTCCCACTCTTTTATTTTCATCGGTCCGAACCATTCATGGAGAACCATTACCGTTGTATATGCTTCCTCACCGGATGCACAGCCTGCGCTCCATATCCTAAGGTCCTTGTCCTTAATATGCTGTGTCCAGTATGGAAGTGCATGTTCTTCCATAAACTTGTAGTGTTCTTCCTCACGCATGAAATAAGTATAGTTTGTGGTAAGCTTTGTCATAAGCGCATTTATCTTACCACCGGATTTGTCTGCAAAAACGTCATCCAGATAGTCGGTAAACCCTTGGAATCCCTCACCAATTATATAGTTTGACAAACGTCCCTCAATGAGTGTTCTCTTTTTTTCAAGATTAACACCAAAATTGGATTTTATATATGTATGGAGACGAGTAAAATCCTTATCAGATATCTGCATTAGTCAACCTCCGTGTTGTAGCTTGCTACATTTCTGCCATTCCCATTTCAAAAACTGTATAGACGTCGATTAGCTGTCTGACCTCACCGCCTGAAACTCCGACAGCCTTGATAAAGTCATTCTTGATTGAATTGCCCGTAGTTTTTGGCGGGTCTTGAATGTTCTCGTCATCGATGTTAAGCACATCCTGCACACCGTCTACCAAGATGCCGACAATCATTTCGTCCATGCTGAGCACGATTATACATGTCTGCTCTGAATAAACTACTTCCATACCACCAAAACGCATGCCCATATCAATGACCGGCACAACTGTGCCGCGAAGATTGATTATGCCTTTGACATACGCGTGTGTGTGCGGAACCAATGTGATTTCCTGAACACTGATAATTTCCTTAATGTAACTGATTTCTATGCCATAACTAACGTCACCGACAAGAAATGTAAGATACTTGCCGCGCATAACATCCTCTGTCACCATGTTCATATCCATCATATCATGCATTTTAAATCACCATCCCAAAAATTCTTCTTTTAAGGCTACATCATAATGTCAAGCAAGAGCCCTCTGATATCGTCAATCTTATGCAATACTTCTATTTTATCAGCTTGATCCTTCATGACTTCCTTCCCGAGCTCATCCAGCTTTTCGTCAACAACCTTGACTGTAGCTATGTATCTGTGCCTGCCTCGGGAGGCATATGCATCCTCTCTTGAGAAAGTATATCCGTTACTGACGATTTCGTCAAGGAAATCTCGTATAAGTCTGCGATATTTTTCAAATTCTTTTACATCGACCCTGTCTGCAAGGCGCTCACCCTGCTTATTTATGTCTTCTCTCATTTCGGCAAGGCGCTGCGCATACCTCTCTTCGGACAGGTCTGTGAGTGTACGGCGAAAAGCGCTGTTTTCAACCTCGCTTGCGCTGCGCGATTCATTGCCCCGTACTTGGACAATACCGGATTCTGTTGCTTTTTGCCCTTGTATTCTCATGCTCATATTTAATGACCGTTCCTTCTAATGTGCCTCATGTTTTTTTGTCTATAACCTCGGGTGTATATGTGACCGCTTGAGCATAACCGCTGATTCCTTTTCTTTGTGCGCTTTGCTTATCGATTTTTTCTGCCTGTTTCTCGGATTTTGCTTTAATCGCAATCATGTTTTCGTTATTTTTTTGAGCACAGGCTTCTGCAATTTCACGTATTTTTGCAACAAGCTTCTCGATTTCCTTGTCAATCATGTCTTCGATAGAAACATAAGATTGCATCAGCGGGCTTGACTCCTGATGCAATCCATTGATTTTTTCTATTAGTTCCTGTCTTTTTTCGAGCGACTTGTCGAGCGCTTCTATCTTATCTGTACTGATTTGCTCGGTTATTTTTTCTGTCAGCTTCTGAATCTGCTCAAATGTTTCAAATTCTTGTGTTAAATATTCCTGCAGTCTATCTTTGTCTGAAGATTCAAATTTACTCACGCGCGCTCCTCTCCAAGTTGCATGGTTCCTCTGCTTGAGTTGCTGATTTCCTTCCAAGCTTCTCTGATACTATCTACCATCTCGATTACCGGGTCAAGCGGCTCTATATCCTTGTGCATGTTTGCATCGGCTATACTCTTGAGTGCAAATTCATATAAATCAAGAAGCTCTTCCGATATCTGATAGTTCATGTCAAGGCTGTTTATAAGCTCTGTGAGTATCATTTGTGCTTTCATAAGGTGCTTATGGGCTACGGGTACATTTTTATTGGTAATCCCTCGTTTTCCCATAAGTATATTTCTCTTTAGCGCATCATACAGCATTACTACCAGGTCAATTGGCGAAGCTGTCAGAACATCTTGTTTTTTATACGCATCTTGTGGGCGCGTATTTATCATAACCATCTGTTGCATTTTTAATACCTCTCTATAGTATTACTTGCCGCCTAGCATGGCGGTGAACCAGTCGCCTTGCGATTGAAGCTTTGACATAGCTGTTTCCATTGCTGCAAACTGTCTGTAAAGCTTATCTTCCTCGGCCCACATTCTTTCTTCCATTTTAGATATTTGCTCGTTTGCACGTTTCATGGATTCTTCAAGATTTTTGATTGTGTTTGTCTGGCTGGTGTTGAGGTAAGTACCAAGGGTCTCGTTCATTTTCCAAACAAGACCTGCACCTCTGTTGCCCTCGGGGCCTGTGAAAATATCTGCTACCTTGTCGGGATCGCTCTCTAGTGCTGCTCTGAGTCTATCCTCGTCAATAATTATCTGTCCGCCTGTGCCTCCAAAGAAGTTTCCGGTTGTCAGGCCGATTTGAGCTGCTGACATTCCCGTTCCTTCTATTGTGCTGAAGAATGAACTGCGAAGACTGTTAACTAAGCTTTGAATTCCCTGGTCGTTTCTTAAGATGCCTTTTTTGGCAATTGCTTCCCACTCTTCGATTTGCTTGTCTGACATTGCTGACTTTTCTTCGTCTGTCAGAGGTTTATAAGAAACTTCATTTCCTGTTTTACGGTCGTTGAGAAGACCCTCAAGCTTGCTGATTATAGCATTATAGCCGTTGATAAAGTCTCTGATAGCATCCATCGCTTTGGTTGCGTCGCGTTTAAACGTTACGATGGTGTCATCTTCGTGATTAGTTGGTCCCGTTGCTCCTGTGTCGGTTGTGTGGTTGAGTGTTATGTTCAGGCCTCTGTATGCAAAAGAGTTTGTACTTCTTGTGACAAGCTCACCATTTATGTACACTTGTGCCTGACTGCCATCGGTTGCAACTGCAGGGTTCTGACCACTTAGCATATCAAGTATATTACCTTCGCCTGTTACACTAAAAGATGTTCCCGCTCCGATAGTATTGGACTCTATGGAAAATCTGTCTGTGAGCCTGTTGTAGCTCATTGTCACACCGGCACCGCTTTTGTTGACTTTATCCATCATTGAAGCGATTGTGTCGTTGCTGTTTATGGTTATTACTTTATCACCAACTGTAATGCTTGTTGATCCAATAAATTCTACAGCTTTACCGCCACTTTCGAGACTTCCGTTTTCATGCTGGCGGATTTTAACATCTGTAACACTGTCTTCTGCCTTGACTGTCAGTTCTTTATAAAATCCGATTTCGTTTTTGCCAAGTGCTAACTTTCCGTTTGAGTTTTGCGTAAAGACTAATTCATTTCCTTCGCTATATTCAACAGTGGCTTTTCCTTCTCCGTCAAAAACTATCGGACTGAAGGTGGTTCCCCCGTCGGTTGAGACACTGTATGTATAAGCTCCTTCGACGCCTTCTCTTTTGAGTGTAACTTCGGTGCCGTCAGTCATTTTTGCGGTGTTTATCCAATCGCCCCATGATGAATCGCTGTTTGCCGGGACAGCATCGCGGTCGACTTTAACATTTGTTCCGCCGACATTAACTGTTGCCTGATAGTTTTCGAATTGAATTTTCCCTGCGTTATTGGGATTAGCAAAATTCAAGCTGTCCAGTCTTGAGTTGGGATTAAATCCGGCACCGTTACTGGACACACTTCCGCTTGATGTAAGGCTCGCACCTTTAGCAAGACTGACAACCTGTCCGATACGCATGGTTCCGATTGGTGTTCCTGTTGTTGTCGAAATCGAAACAGCGCTTGAGTTTTTACCTGAAACACTTGCTGTTGTTGAGTTGAACACATTGCGGTTCAACATATTTTTAGAACCTAAGTTAGACAGGAAGGTGTTCCTGAAACTTGTAATTTGATCTTTAATACCGTTGTGGGTCTGTTGTCTCCATTCAATCAGCTTTCTGTTGCGCATCTGATTATCGATTTTAAACTGATGCATACGAAGAGTAGCTTGAATGATTGATTCAGTATCAAGTCCTGAAGACAGTCCCATCATTCTTGTCGGGTTTGATCTTAGCGGGTTAACCATATTAATACACCTCAAATCCTTTTGTTTTCGTTTTGTGCTGCCGATTTCGGCTTTTGCTGTTCCTCCATGAATAGCGCAGGCATATTTATGCCTATATCTGATTAATCGTTACTTTTGCCATTAATCTTAACACTTTTTTGCAATTTTTTCAGTTTTTTAGATTTTTTTACCAAATTTTAATAACACACTATTTATTGTCTCTATATCAGCATGTTTATTTTCGGACCATGATTCATAATTATATACTATTTCTGCATTTTCGCCGAGTTTTCCTCCCGCATTTTTCTTAATAAACTCAGCCAGCCTGCTTACTATGTTTTCTGCATTTCGTTTGCTCAGTTCAACAAACATTACAGCAAAAATTCCGTCACCGGCATATGCAGGAATATCAATCTCGCGAAGTGTTCCGTTAATTGTTTTTGCTGCGCTCCTCAAAAGCTCTGTCTCACCTGCAGTTTTATCATTCGGAAGCTTAACGGACAAAGCGGCAAATGTCATTGCTCCACCATAACGCCTTTGTCTGTAAAGCTCTTTGGTGACTGCTTTTCGCATACCCTTCATATTTAGCATGTCATACTCTGTGTTAAGACCTGCAATATATTCCTCACGGTGTTTTTCAATATCGCGCTTTTTTTTGCTTTCAAAACGTTTTTTAAATGCCTGTGTCAGTTCACTGACTTCTTTATATCCGAGAAACACACCCCATCTGCCGTTTTCAATTACAACAAGCTTGTCGTGCTGTCCCGAATGTGTGGAGCTGGCAGCATAATTATCCTCTGTTATAAGAACTCTGAACTTTCTCGCTTGAAAAATTCTGTTGCCGCCCCATGTTACAACTGCTATTGACGAGCCGCCGGCAATTTTAAACTCACGCATAGGAAACAACTTTGCAACCGATTCCCGCCATTCTGTAAAACTCTCAAGTGTAATGTTATTTTTATCATGTGCGCTCAAAAAACTGTATGCTTTTATGTAATCATATTTATTTAGGGCTTCAAAGTAGCTGTGCAAAATTGCTTTAGACTCTGCTTCCGCTTCCGCACTGACCACCGCTTCTTCTACTTGCTCTCTGTGTTTGGCTTGTGCTGCACTATAGCTATGTGCCGACTGCTCCGGTGTTTTTTCTTGTTTTTCTACAGGGGTTGAAGGAGAAGGTCTTCTGACAGTGCGGATATTTGACTGCTTATCACGCAGTGCCGCCTCGCGCTTAAATTTCTCACGTAGTACAGTATAAGCAATATTCACTTGCTTCATCAGCTCTTCTGCTTCCGGATTGTCACTGATGTCAGGGTGATACTCTCTGCACAGTTGCCTGTATGAAGTAGTAACATCAACTAAGTTTGCTCCTACTTTAACACCAAGCACTCTATATGATTCCAATAAATTAGGCATAATTAAAATTACCCATGTACCCAATATCTGATATTCTTCATGCTGTTTGATCCGTATAATCCCGATATATGTGTATAGTTTGTGACTATTCTGCCCGCTTGTGCTATAGCGACTCCTCTGACGGGGTCATAAGTGCCGTCTTTTGACGGAACAACCATTTGCACATGGCTTGTATGAGTCGCTGATGTAACAACCGGTCTTCCCTGGTTTGCGTGCATTTGTGCGGCCTCGGCATCAACCTGGTGCCATCCGTACTCAGGTCCGTACTTTTCAAGCCACTTATCCATATCCCTTGCCATCATGTACTTGGCACCTTTTGTATCGGGATATTCCAGCGGCGCTCCGGTTTTCGGGTCTGTGTAATAAGGAATTTCGGCACCCATAGCTCTTGTAACGTCCCATACAAAAATGTTGCAATATGTATTTCCGCTTCTGCCGGGTCTGTATCTTTCGGCATTTTCAACATCAAACTGGTCTACAATCATCCTGTATACATCAGCGCTTCTGTTGTGCGGGACATTTGTGACCGCAGGTATTGCCGGTCTCCACCATTCAAGCGGGAGTCTGGCTTTGTTTGTGCCGCTAACCTCCGGCACCGTTCTTATCGGTATATCTCTGTTAAAAACTCTGTTGTCTATAGTGTCGAGTGTAAACGGCTGTGCACCCGAAGAGAACATAAAGTCATTTCGTATGGTTTCTTTATCTTGCATTTGGTCAATCATCGATGCCATCATCTGCATCATCATTGACATATCGCCACCGCCACCACCGCTGCCTGATTGCATCATCATCATAAGCATGAGCAGTGCAACCATTGCATCATTGCCGTCTCCGGTGTTTGCTGCAGTCATTATTGCCTGTTCCAAGGTGTTATTTAGTGAAGGCATAGGCATAAAAGAACCGGGCATTCCCATCATACCTGTTTGTGTGTTAATGCCGGTGTTTGTGTTTAAACCGCTTAAAGCTTCCGCCAAAAGAGCCGAAAACGCTTCCGAGCCGTCATCCGATGTGCCAAGTGTATCGACACCGGGCTGGCTCGTGTATGTAATTTGTTCTGTCGTGATTGTATTGTTAATCGGGTTAACAGTACTCATTTTTATTTTACCCTTCTTCCAACACTTCCTGTCAGTATCTCACATCCTTGCTATTTTTTCAATATCTGATATACTAATTCCATAATAAATTGAAAGGAATTGTATTTATCATGAGTTCTCAAACGTTCTTAAAATGTGCCTTATGCGGAAACCTTACCGGACTTATCGATGATAAGGGAATATCTATAATGTGCTGCGGTCAGAAAATGTCGGAGTTGGTTCCAAACACTGTTGAAGCAAGTACCGAGAAACACATGCCGGTTGTAACTGATTGTGAGTGCTGTCTTTGTGTTGATGTCGGAAGTGTACCGCATCCTATGGAAGAAGGACATTACATTGAGTTTATTTATGTCAAAACCGTGCAGGGCGGTCAGCGTAAATGTCTAAAACCGGGAATGGAGCCCAAGCGGAAGTTTAGTTTAATCGACGAGGACAAGGCTGAGTCTGTGTATGCATATTGCAATCTGCATGGTCTTTGGAAGGTTGACGTTTAGCTGCTGAATCCTTTTCTGATTTTATCTCCATAGGATCTGTCTACTTCGCTGACAAACGCAAGAACCTTAGCAACCGCATCATACATTTCCGGTGCAATTTCGTCACCAACCGCAAGCTTTGAAAGCATATTTGTCAGTCCGGGTTCCGGTAATACCGGAACTCCGGATTCTTTTGCTACATCAACGATCTTCTGCGCAATATGCCCCTCACCAAAAGCTGCCAGTACCGGCACATCGTTATCATTGGGGTCATAGCTGAGCGCAGCTGCCTGTTTTATTTTTCTTTCGCTACCTTCTGACATATATTCCTCTATAATCTTTAATAAAAGAAATCAATTTTGCCCTGATGTCCACCTGTATATCTGTCAAGCGCAAGCAGCGCCGTCAGTGGTGTTGTTTCTTCCTCGGAAATTTTAATGTTGGTATTTACAAGCTTAAAGCCTTCTTCTTTTAACATTTCATGAAGCATTACAGTGTTTTCGATAAAATGATTTTTTTCCGCTTCACCTTGTACTTCCATATTTATATACACATCTTTACCTTTTATATTAAGCAAAGCTTCCCAGTGACCCATAAATTCCAAATCTATCGCAAGCAGGATATTTACATTATCCGGGTCTGCACGTTTTCCGCCTTTTCTTTTAAAAACATATAACTCAGCTGATTTCCGCTCTTCTCTGAGCTGCACAGGCAGCTGCAAATATGTAAATTGATCGATGTTGTTTAATAACCGGACATGATCCATCAGCTTTTGTGTTTGAGATAGAAGCTGTGTTTTTTCAGGCCCTGTTGCACGCGATATCTCTTCTTCTATCAAAGACAGCCGCGCAAACAGTTCCTCACGTGCTTCTCTGAGGCGCATTCCTGCATTTTCATCATTTTTACCTATCTTGGTAAACATTTTTTCGAGCTGAGCCGCAAGCATCTTTGTATCCTTGTCGGCATCCGCTTGCGATGCTTTATCTGTGCCCGATGCCGCCTCGGTATCACCTGCCACTCTAAGGAGCATGTTTGAAAATCTTTCCAGAGCAGATTGCGGTGTGCCCTTAAACTCCGGGACCTGTGAGAGTATCTTGGCAACTGTGCTGCTCGTTGTTTTTGCGGCTTGTTGAGGATTATCTGCTTTATCAGGTTGTGCTGATTGTGCCTGCTGCTCTTTTGGCAAAGCTTCACCCTCTTGTATTTGCGGGTTTTTCACATCACCTGCGGGTTTATCTGCAGCTTCATTTAAAACTTGCGCTTCACCCTGCACTATATTTTGCGATTGCGATGGTCCTTCTCCCGCAAGTGTTCCGGCTTGCGTGCTCTGCGCTCCCTGCTCCGGTTGTCCCGTTTGAGTCGGCTCTTGCGCAAGAGTTTCATCTTGCGGTATGTTTTGTGTTTGTACCATTTGCGGATTATTTGCAATGCCCGGAGTGGTGTTTTGCGTTGATATCTCCGCGTTTTGAGTATTATTGGGTGTGTTTTCTACAGTTTTCGCAAAAAATTCTTCAGTGTTTTTTACATTTAATTGCATATTGTCATCAGGTTGTGTTATAATCGTTCCCAGACTTGATGTACTTTTAACGATAAGTGTTATAAACTCTGTCAAAGTTGCTGTGTTTTGAGCGCTTACATGAATAGCTCCCTGTCCTGAGCCTGACAAAGGGTTCTCTCCCAGAGACGATAACAGCTTGGCAATCATAGCATCTGTTTTATCACCACCCGACAAAACATCCAATGCCGCTTTCATAAGGCTGTCGTCGCCTGTTAGCTTATTTGAAGCGAGAAAAGCAGCTTCATCCATAGATAATTTTGGATTTTGTGATAATATATCACGCATAGCACGGGCCGATTCTTCAGTAACAGGCATATTTAACTCAGCAAGCTTGGCGGCATACGGAGCAAGACTTTTATCCTCAAAGCTCCGGACAAGACTTTTCTCTGCGATAGACAAATCATCATCGGCTCTTATGCCGGCATCATTTCCCTCTTTTAAGGAATCTGTTACAGAGCTTAGACTTGATTTTACATTAACTCCACTCCCTGCAAGCACTTGCGATGCATCTACTCTCATACCTTATCTCCTTAAAAGGTTCCGTGGACATACCAATATATAATCAATATCGGCAAAAACACTCTTCTACTTGAGATAAGAAATGACTTAGATAATAATAACTCGCCAAAACATCTTGACGTTTTTAAAGAAATTAGTAATAATAGGATTGATTTAAGACAACAATTCATATAAAATGCTATTTACTGTTTTGGAATTGGAAGGTTAGAATGGCAACAATCATTGTAGGTATGGCTGACTTAAAGGCCGCAAAAGCTCCTGATATACTTACTACCTTGGGTCTTGGTTCGTGTGTGGGGATTACCCTTTGGGACAGAGCACGTAAAATTGGCGGTATGGCTCACTGCATGCTCCCTACATACAAAGGTTTCGAGGGTCAGAATATAGCCAAATTTGTCGATTCTGCAGTAATTGAACTAATTAACCAGCTGGGCCGGATGGGTGTTCCTAAAAACGCATTCGTCGCAAAAATAGCCGGCGGTGCGCATATGTTTAGCGGAGTCAGTCAAAACAACGATTTGCTCAAAATCGGCGAGCGCAATGCAGCTGCCGGTCTTGCAATATTAAGACAGCTTTCAATACCTGTTATCGCCAATGACACAGGCGGGACACATGGTCGGACTATAGAGCTTGATATGGAAAATGGCAACCTAAAAATAAAAACAGTTGGTTTGGGCGAAAAATTTATATAAATAATTGTATTTCAAAATACTATAGTGTATTTAGGAGGAACTAAAATGGCAACAGTCTTAATCGTTGACGATGCTGCGTTTATGCGAATCTCGATCAAGAACATGCTTACGAAAAACGGCTACGAAGTCGTTGGCGAAGCAGAGAATGGAGCAATCGCAGTACAAATGTATCAGGATCTGTCACCGGATATCGTCACAATGGACATTACCATGCCTGAGATGACCGGACTTGACGCTCTCAAGGAAATCACAAAGATTGACCCGCAATCAAAGGTCGTCATGGTTTCTGCAATGGGGCAGGAAGCTATGGTTCGCGATGCGATAGTATCGGGAGCTAAAGGCTTCATTGTTAAGCCGTTTAAAGAAGAAGGCATCATTGCGGCAATTAAAAAGCTTGGATAATTAAATACAATTACGTATACGAATTTTATTTTAAGTTCGATGATTCTATGAAATGGTAGGTAGCTTATTATGCGTGAAATAGATCCTATGCTTGATGTGTTCATTTTTGAAACACAACAGCTTCTTGAGGCACTTGAGGAGACACTTTTGCAATGCGAAAAAGATAAAAATCTTGCTGCAGAGAGTATAGATGAAATTTTCAGAGTAATGCACACAATAAAAGGTTCGGCAGCAATGATGTCGTTTGATAACCTTGCAAAGCTTGCACATGCTCTGGAGGATATGTTTGATAATATACGTGCAGGAAAAACACGTATGGATACCAGTATCGTCGAAGGAGTCACCGAGCTTGTTCTTGCCGCAAGCGACAAGTTTAAAATCGAAGTCGACAAGCTTCTGTCGGGTGCTGAGTCAGACGGCGACTTTACCGCTCTTGCCAATAAGATCCACGATTATACTTTGACCATCATGGGAGATGCTCCCGCACCCACTGCTGCTGCACCTGCAGCCGCTGCAGATACCGGAGCAGAGTCGTCACCGGCTGTAGACCCCGCCGCCGCAGGAGCGGAAGGCGAAATCGTCAGTAGTGATGCTCCCACATACAAAATTAAAGTTCTTTTTGACAACGGTTGTTTGATGGAAAACCTGCGTGCTTTTACAGTTGTCAATGCTTTGATGGATCATTGCACAAACATTATGCATGTCCCTGCAGATATCGAAGACAGCGATTGCTGCGAGGATATTATTGCAAACGGCTTTATTCTGTTCATTCAAAGCAGTGAGAATCCCGATGCAATCCAAAAAATTGTTGACGGGGTTATGTATGTAGCCAGCGCCAGCATGGTTTCACTCCCTGCCGACAGCGAAGAGCTGCCCGAGCAGATGCGCGCCAAGCCTGTTGTGGCAGAAGCCGACGATAGTAAGCCTGCAGAAGAAAAACCCGCAACCGAAGTTGCAGTTAAGCAAAACTTCATCAGTGTCAATGTCAACAAGCTTGATAAACTCATGAACCTCATGGGAGAAATTGTCACCACTGAATCAATGGTCACAAAAAATCCCGAAGTCACAAATATGCACATAGATTCATTTGAAAGAAGCAGCCAGGAGCTCCGCAAGCTAATCAATGAGCTTCAGGATATTGTCATGTCTATTCGTATGCTGCCGGTATCAAACTCCTTCCAGAAAATGCACCGTATAGTCAGAGACGTCAGTAAAAAAGTCGGCAAGGAAGTCGAACTCACACTTATCGGAGAGGAGACCGAGGTTGATAAGAACATCATCGACAATCTCTCCGACCCGCTTATGCATCTTATCCGTAATGCTGTTGACCACGGCATCGAAAAACCCGATGTTCGCCTCAAAGCAGGCAAGCCCGCTATGGGCAAGCTTACTCTCGAAGCGCGCAGTGCAGGCGGCGATGTTGTTATCTTAATTTCCGACGACGGACAAGGTCTCAACCGTAGTTCTATATTACGCAAAGCAAACGAAAAAGGTCTTACATCAAAGCCTGATAGCGAGTATACAGACAAAGAAGTTTATCATATGATTTTTGCTCCGGGCTTTTCTACAAACGAAGAAGTCACCGAGTTTTCCGGACGCGGTGTCGGAATGGACGTTGTAAGACGTAATATAGACAAGGTTGGCGGTACAATTTCTCTTGACAGCACACCGGGTGAGGGTATGACCATTCAAATTCGCATCCCGCTCACACTCGCTATCATAGACGGAATGAAGCTTCGTGTCGGTAATCTCGTATTTATCGTGCCGATGCTATCCATTCAAGAGTCATTTAAGCCAAACGACGGCGATGTTTTCCTCGATCCTGACGGCAGCGAAATGATTATGATACGCGGCGAGTGTTATCCTGTCCTTAGACTATACAGAATATTTAACATTGTGTCTGATTTTGAAAATCTGGATGACGGCATACTCATTATGATTACCACAGATACAACAACATTCTGTCTTTTCGTAGACGAGCTCATAGGCGAGCAACAAGCCGTTATAAAACCTCTCCCCGAGTACATTCAAAAGCACAATATCGGAATGCACGGCATCGGTGGTTGCGCAGTTCTCGGCGACGGCTCAATAAGTCTTATCATCGACATCAACAGCCTGATACCAAATTACTAGTCTTAACCAAAAAATAGTAATAGCAATCATTTGAGCAAATGTATGATAATCATACATTTGCTCTTTATTTGAGCTCATTCTCCTTTTTGTCTGTTTAAGCTATTGCTTTTTAGCTCAATTAGGAGTAGAGTGTATAGGCTATACAAGGGAGTAACTAACAATGATTGGAACAACTGAAATAATTGGTTTTTGCATAGGTGTCGCAACCGGAGCAATCCAGTTTTTTCTGTTATCAAAGTTCACAACCTCTATTACCGGTGGCAAGACAGGTACGAAGACAGTACTCTTTGCACTTACACAGTTTTTGTTCCCTTTTGCCGTGCTTCTTATAAGTGCACTTTTGCTCAAAAGTGATATTCTTCCGATTGGTGTCGGAATTGCAGGTTCACTTGTTATCTGTGCTGTCGTAAAGTTTTTGATGTATTCGAGGAGCGCAAAAAAATGACAGATTGGATACTTTTGTGTATTTCAATACCTCTAATTGCAGTCGGGCTCGTAGTATTTTTTAAAACAAAAAGCAAACGAAGCCATATTGCTGCAATCGCAATAACTGTCATTGGCGGTTTTCTGCTTTTAACACGTTTGCTTGATATTGTTTTTGGAGCACCTCTAAGCGAAAAGCTTGAATTTTCTATGTGGCCCGATCGTATTGACGTATTTGGTCTCAGTGTTGGTATCACTGTAGTATATACATGGATTGCGATGGTTATTCTTATAACCCTTGCTCTTATCATACGTTTGACAGTTTTCCGCGCTCCCAAGGATAACCCTAAAGGAGCTCAAAATGTTGTGGAGGTTATCGTAGAAGCTGTCGGAAGCTACACAAACGCCCAGACACACGGAACAGGCGAAATGCTCTGCTCTTATATCCTCACTATAGCCTCACTTCTTGTAACATGTGCATTTTTGGAGCTTTTCAGACTGCGCCCGCCAACCTCCGATATTACTATCACATTTTCTCTTGCACTAATGACGTTTTTACTCATAAATATTTATGGCATTAAAAGAAAGGGTGTACTAGGTCGTATAAAATCCCTTGCATCACCCACCCCGATAGTATTTCCATTCAGACTCATATCCGACATGGCTATCCCCGTGTCTATGGCATGCCGTCTTTTTGGTAACATGCTCGGAGGAATGATAGTTATTGACCTTTTATACAATACACTCGGGAACAATGCAGTCGGAATCCCCGGTGTGCTTGGACTATATTTCAACGCATTTCACCCGCTTATTCAGACATTTATATTTGTAACACTTACACTGACATTTATAAACGAAGCAATTGAGCAAACATAATATTTGGCAGTAGAAACCGGTCCCTCTGAAATCTTTGCGGGAGCGGACTATGATTTCAGAGGGATTGGCTTCTGCTGACAAAACTTAAGGAGGAATTAAGAAATGGATAAAATTGGAGTCGCACTATGCCTGCTGTCTTGCGCAACAGCAGCAATAGCAATGGGAATCGCAACGGGAAAAGCTCTCGATGCAATAGCCCGCCAGCCTGAAGCATCAGGTAAAATCAACGCAACACTACTGCTTAGTCTTGCACTGACAGAATCC
>Ga0123356_10000977_pt1 | contig 31725 bp, 33 predicted proteins | sample TergutEmb28metaG_2_FD_92546 | JGI IMG/M metagenome (GOLD analysis project Ga0123356, IMG submission 92546) | Embiratermes neotenicus P3 segment gut microbial communities from Petit-Saut dam, French Guiana - Emb289 P3 | ecosystem: Host-associated > Arthropoda: Insects > Digestive system > Gut ...
AGAAAAAGTGGACAATGCCGATAAGAAATTGGGGTGAGGCGTTAAACCAATTTGCGCTCATTTATGGGGACAGAGTCCCGTTATGAGATATTTTGCGTTTTACACAAAAAATGTTATGGGTTCTATTTTTATTATTTTTTGGATTTTTTCTTGGTATATTGTTAAATCAGTTTTTAGAAGAATTAGAATATACCCGAATATTAGCTATTATAATATTATTATATCCTATTTTATCTCCAATAATATTTTTTATTTATCATAAGTTTTATTTTAAAAAATATTTTTATGATATGAATGATAAATATTTTATAATAAGAAAAGGGGTCTTTTCAACTAAAGAAATAATACTGCCTTTCTCAAAAATTACAGATGTTTATATAGATCAGGATATTTTTGATAAAATATTTAATTTATATGATTTTCATATATCAACGCCAACAGAAACATCTGCCAGATTTGCTCATGTAGACGGAATTTCTAAAGAAGATAGTGAAAAAATGAAAAATCTGGTTTTAGAAGAAATAGTAAAAAATAATAAGATGTAATTATATTAATTGAAGATATAATTTTTTCCCCAAAACATTTGCAGCTTTTTTTAAAGTTAAAAGTGTAATAGATTCATTTTCTGGATCAAGAAGTCTATCGACAGCGGCACGAGAAGTGGAAAGTTGTGTTGCTAAAGTTGTTTTTGTAAAATATTCTCTATTAATTGCTTCCTGTAACTGATATGCAATTATTTTTTTTATTGCACCAGCCTCTACTTCTTCAGCAATACTTTCTTCAATAAGAAAATCATCAAATGAACTTCCAATAGCTTTATTTTTCATCATCAATTCCTCCTGATAAGACTATATTTCGCCTTTTTTTTGCCGTATCTAAATCTTGTTGTGGTGTTTTTTGCGTTTTTTTATTAATACTATGTAATAAAACCATATATTTTTCCCAAATTGTAAAAAATACACGACTTATTCCATTAGGTAAATTAGTTCTTACCTCCCATAAATTTTTATCTAATTTTTCTACTTTTGGATACCCAACAGGCCAAGTATATTCAATAGCTTTAATATCCTCGCCTATGATCTTTTTCTCTTCAGGTTTCATAGATTTAAGCCAATCTCTAACTGGCTCATTACCAGCAGGAGTTTTATAGAAATATACTTCAATGACTTTTTCTAGCACATTTAAAATGTATCAATTTTGGTACAATTTGTCAAGTTTTATTGTTTATTAATTTGCATGGGAATTATTTGTAAAACAAACAAGTTCTTGGGAAATATTAACACGATTTCAACATTATAAAATTCCTACGAGACTACTTGATTGGTCATTAGGTGTAGATGAAATTTCAGAATATAAATATGTTTTTATAACAAATGAAAAAAATGGACATTAGGAGATGCCCCTATTTTTATCGAAGTTCCATGGATTGATGATACTGACCCAAACCATAAAGTAATTATTACTTCCAATCCCATTAAAAATGATGGATATTTAAGCCTGATAAAAAATATCGGGTTTGGTCGAATATTTCTGTTGATTTTGATGTTTTATAGGGTTAGACTTGATAATACCTGCAATAAAGGTGAGATAGATGTTTAAGATTTTTAATTTATTTGTTTTTTTTGTTTTAATTAATATAAATATCTTCTCTTTGGATTTGAATATTTCATGGAATAAAAAAGAATATAATTACAGTAATAATACATTTCTTTTTGAATATCAGAAAGTTAATGAAATTACCTTTAACACAGATGTAACAATATTAATAAAATCTGAACTGCTTCAGGAAATACATAATTTTATTTTCAAGTTATATTACAATGATGATAATTTGGCTCTGCAGAAAAATATAAATGTTATTGAAACTCACTTTAGTGATGGTTTTTTCGTTATAGATTTCAGGGTTGATGCTTCTATTGATTATCTTGAACAAATGAAAGAAACTGATACTTTATTTTATAAATGTATTATTGAGTTTCCATCCGGCGAAATATATGAATCAGAACCTATTAAAGCTGTGTTTTCGGCATGGATATCTACACCTGTACAAAATACTGATCCTGTAAAATTTTCAGATTTTTCTTTAATATTGGCAAGCAGTGATAATGAATATAATCAAAAATTAAATTTTAAAGAAGCTGGTTTTATATCTCCTTATGCTCAAAGACCCAATAATCATAATAATATTGATATTACCATTCAATTTGATAATTTGATTCCTGGAAAAACATATACTTTATATTATCTTACAGAAGAAGGCGTTAGAGCGGGCAGTATATACAGTAACATTCCTTTTTTTATGATGCCGTATTTATAATTACTGGAACAATAACCTTACGGGCAAACCATTATTATTCTTTGAAGTAATTTCCAGCCGCTTTCCATCGCTGGAAAGACTCCATGTTAAACTGTTTTGAATATAATTAAAAAAATCAAATTCTCTTAAATTTTCTGGTTCTAAAAAAGACGCCATCATGGTCGAGATTAAAGGTGTTACGGAAATCCCCTGGCCGTCTATTGTATATCTGCCGGAAAAACGGTTCGGCGCTCCTGTTCCGCTGATTGTTCCATCTTCCATTTTTAATGAAAAAATATCTCTTGAAAATCCGTCAGGCTGATTAGCGCGCCTGAACTGCGTATCTTTTCCATCGATATGAACCTCGTATAAATTCCATTCTTTTGCTTCTGCTTCAGCAAAACTCAAGGCTTCTCCAGCTTTGCCGCCTGTAACGCAGCTCATTATTAATATAACGGTAATTATTATCAAAACTTTTCTTTTCATCGTTATTCCTCAATATTGATATTTGATTAATTAGTGTCTGTGTTTTCCTTTAAAGGAAGTGTGTCATCGCTTGATGCTTCATCTTCTTTAACGATTCTATCAAGACCAATGACAAAATCAGGCTTATCGATGCTTAAAAGGCGAACACCCTGAGCAGCGCGGCCCATTACACGGACATCGCTGACTTTCATCTTTATTGATTTTCCCTGACTCGTAATGCACATAATATCTTCGTTTTCCAGTACGCTGACACAGCCGACAATTTCACCGGTTTTATCTGTTACCGTGTAAATTTTCTGGCCGCCGGTGCCGCGCCCGTGCGATGAAAACTCGCTAAAATCAACCCGTTTTCCGTAACCGTATTCAGAAATTATCAGCATTCTTTCTGCATCATCCTGCGGAGATTTAGAATCAACGCGCAGCATACCCGTTAGTTCATCGCCGTTTGATAATTTCATGCCGGTTACGCCGCGGGAAGACCTGCCCATTGCGCGGACATTATCTTCGTGGGTACGCAGCGCCTGCCCTCTGCGGGAGATAAGAACAACTTCATCGCTGCCCTTTGTTAAAAGAGCGCTGACAAGTTTATCGCCTTCATCCAGGTTTATCGCTACAATGCCCCTTGTTTTGGCGTTTACAAATTCGCTTGTTTTTACTTTTTTTACAACACCGCAAGCCGTTCCCATAAACAGGTATTCGTCATCGCTGAAATCTTTTAATGAAACAATTGCTGTAATATCTTCGTTAGGTGAAACTGTCAACAGGCTCTTTATGTGCGATCCCTTGCTTGTGCGGCTGCCTTCCGGTAATTCATGCACCTTCATCCAATACGCTTTGCCTGCGCTTGTAATAAACATAATATATTCGTGCGTAGAAGCTACGAAAATTTGTTCAACAAAATCATCTTCTGCAAGTTTTGCGCTTTGCATGCCTTTTCCTCCGCGCCCCTGATTCTTATAAGAAGATACAGGAACCCTCTTTACATAACCAAGATTGGAAATAAGTATCATCATTTCTTCTTTTTTAATAAGGTCTTCTATGTTGATGTTTTCCATTTCTCCGGCAACAATTTCTGTGCGGCGTTTGTCGCCGAACTTTTCGGCTATTTCGCGTGTTTCGTCTTTAATAACACCGCGCAGTTTCTTTTCGTCTGCCAAAAGGGATTTATAATAAGCGATGCGCGTTTTTAATTCTGCAAGCTCCTGCTCTATCTTTTCTACTTCTAAACTTGTAAGGCGGCCAAGACGCATTTCTACTATTGCTTCGGATTGTGCCTCAGAAAGCAAAAACCGCTCCTGAAGTTTTAAACGTGCAGATGCTACATCGCGGCTTGCTTTAATAACAGCAATTACTTCGTCAATATTCGCAAGAGCGATTATAAGTCCTTCAAGAATATGCGCGCGTTCTTCGGCTTTGCGTAAATCGTAACGGGTGCGCCTTGTAACAACATCAACACGGTGTTCTACAAAGTGATATACCAATTCTCTTAATGTAAGCAGTTCCGGTTTTCCCTTAACCAGCGCTAAATTGATAATTCCAAAAGTTGTCTGCAGCTGAGTATTGGAAAAAAGCTGATTTAAAATAACCTTTACAATTGCACCTTTTTTAAGTTCTATAACAATGCGTATGCCGTCGCGATCCGATTCATCGTTTGCATTTGAGATACCGTCAATAACTTTATCGCGCATTAATTGCCCTATTTTTTCGAGCAGTAATGCCTTGTTTACGTTATATGGAATTTCTGTAAAAACAATTTTTTCTTTGCCCTGTTTGGTTGTTTCTATGTTGAACTTACCGCGGACAAGAAGTTTTCCGCGGCCTGTTTTGTATGCATCTTTTATTCCGTTTCTGCCGAAAATGACGCCGCCGGTAGGAAAATCCGGGCCTTCTACAAGCTTCATTACTTCTTCGTTGGTTGTTTCGGGATTATCCAAAAGCGCACAAACAGCATTGCAGATTTCGCTGATATTGTGGGGCGCCATGTTTGTTGCCATACCAACCGCAATCCCTGAAGAACCGCTAATAAGCAGATTGGGAATGGCAGACGGTAAAACAGACGGCTCTGTAAGTGATTCATCATAATTGGGCACAAAATCTACAGTTTCTTTTTGAAGATCCTGAAGCATTTCATCGCCAATTTTGGATATTTTTGCCTCGGTATAGCGCATAGCCGCCGGAGGATCATCATCTATAGAGCCAAAGTTCCCCTGCCCTTTTATAAGCGGATAACGAAGCGAGAAATCCTGCGCCATGCGAACCAGCGCGTCATAAAGTGAAAGGTCGCCGTGAGGGTGATATTTACCCATTGTTTCACCAACAATGAGGGCGCTTTTTTTGGTAGCGCTGCCAGGTCTAAGACCAAGGGAATCCATTGCGTATAAAAGCCGCCTGTGGACAGGTTTTAAACCATCCCGGACATCCGGCAAAGCACGGCTGACAATAACCGACATTGCATAATTCAGATAGTCAGTTTTTACTTCGTCTTCTATTGCGATGGGAATTGTTTTGCCTAGGCGTTCGCCCAGAGGTAGTTCGCCCGCCTCGTTAGAGCGAGTTGTATCGATTTTCGCCACTTTATTTTATCCTTAAATTGTAAGAGCAAGTTATTTTATCATTTTTGGATATTTTAGTCAAAAGGTCGATGGGAGGATACATAGCTTACAGCTTGCTTATAGCCGGCTGTAAGCCGGTTTCCTATAATGTTTTACCTTTTTTCCCTGTTGCTTATGGTTTCGCCCAGTTTTTTCAGTGTTTCTTTAAAATCTTCGTCTTTGATAGACTCAAGTCCTTGTTTTATGGGTTCGCTGATAATCTCTCTTTCTGTGTTTTTTATGTTATTTGTGTCTTCCTGCCTCTGTGTGAACTCTTTTGTTTTTTCTTCTGCTTCCGGTTCGCTTTTTCCTAATATAAGGGAAATCCCGGAAATGTCCATATCAGGAAAACGATAACGGAAATCATTTAATAATTTGCTTTGTTTTGAATGAATAATCTGTTTCCAGCCCGGATGATCCATTTCTATCAGTAAAATGCCTCTGTCCAAATCCTTAATTTTTGAGTGAGCGGCAGCGGCGGCTATTCCGTTTTTTGCAGTTATGTCTGCCCAGGAGTCAAAAAGTTTTGAATATCCTTTTGCTTTTTTAACGAACCCTTCATCAAAAAGTACAGAAAAAATATCACCTGCTGTTTTCATTGGAAAACCTCTCCGCCTTTTACCGTATAAATAAGCGTATCGTCTTTTTGATAACGTTGGTAGGGTTCGTCCGGAAGAAACGTATAAAAAGCCTGATCATAATCCGGCAGCGCCAAAAGAAACCTGCGGCGTTTTTCCCCGTCCATTTCAAGAAGAACGTCATCCAATAATAAAACGGGCTTTTGCCCAGTCATTGCAGAATAACAGCGGGATTGCGCCGACCTAAGCAAGAGAGCTAAAAGCCGCCTTTGCCCTGTCGAAGCGCTGCCGGTAAACTCATTGCTTTTTTGGTTTGGAGAATTTTTTATAAACTGATACCTGTCGCGGTGCGGTCCTGAAAGGGATAAACCTGCAGATATATCAGCTGTTCGGCGCTTTTGTAAATGGCTGATAATATTATCTTCTTTCCACGATTGAGTGTACTGAATCGTTAAACCGCTGATACCTGATACTTCTTCATAAAGTGCGCCGAAAATACCGGAATATTCCTTTACCGCAGCCTGTCTTTTTTCCATCAATTTTTGGCCATATCCGGCTAACTGCGGATCCAAAACATCTAATACCTGTTCAAAATTATCTATCTGCTTTCCCTGTATATGATCACGTAGTATAGAATTTCTGGTTTTTAAAACACGTCGGTATTTGCGCAGATCATCAAGATAAACAGGATCATAAAGACTTAAAGTCTGGTCAAAAAACCAGCGGCGTCTTTCAGGGCTTCCGCTTATAAATTCCATATCTTCGTGGCAAAAAACAATACTTGGTGTTATGGATAAAAGAGCTCTTCTGTCTTCTGCGCGTTTTCCGTCAATATAAATTAACTTTTTTTCTTTTTCTACTTTTACAAGTATACTGTCATTTAATGAATTTGATAATTTTACTTCTGCAGAAAAATCTTTTTCATTGATATATTCATCGTTATCTGTAATATTATTCTGCATTATTAAACTGTTTCGCGATAATTCACTGTCACGTACGGTGCGGAAAGAAGAAGCATAAGCGCAAAAATAGACAGCTTCCAAAAAATTGGTTTTTCCCTGTCCGTTTTCACCGACAAGAAAAACATCTTTAACGCCTGTGAATATTTCTTTATCGGCAAGATTCCGGAATGCTGTTGTCCGTAACGAATTAAAAAACATTTATTTAACAGTAAAATTGCTGCAGCTAAAACTGCTATGCAATTAAGATTGCTATGCAGTTATGACTGCATAGGCATCACAATATGGAAAAAGTCTTTTTCCGGCATCGGCTCAATTGTTATCGCTTTTATTGCGCTGCTAAAGCGAATCTTTATATCATCTTCTGTCATTATCTTAAATGGTTCTTCCAAATAACGGTAATTTAGCGCAATTGTTACATCTTCTCCGTCATATTTACACGGTATTTCATCTTCTACTGTTCCAAGTTCGCTTTCTTCGGAATAAACCGCCATTCTGCCGGAAGATATACCCAAATAAATTCTGTGAGATTTTTTTTCTACCATAAGTGATACGCGGCGCAGTGCACTTAACATTTCATCCCGTTTTACAGAAAGGGAAAAATCCTGTTTTTCAGGAATAACTCTTTTGTAGTTAGGAAACATACCTTCGATTAACACGGAGGAAAATTGATAAGAAGCAAAGTTAATAAAAATCATTTTATCGCTTATGGAAATATTTATAAGACCTTCATCTCCGGATCTTTTAATAATTATGGAAAGAATTTTAGGAGGAATTATAACACCCTGAAAATCTGCAATTTTTTTATTGGCTTTTTTACTGACAAATGCCAGTCTTCTTCCGTCTGTTGCAACCATGTTTATACTATCTTCGCTTTTTTCCAGATAAACGCCATTCATAAAGTAACGTGTTTCATCATCAGAAACAGCAAAAACACTTTGATATATCATATCCCTAAAATCCTTAATTGGCATTTCGAAGAATGGTTCAGAAGAAACAGGAAACTGAGGAAATTTATCGGATGTTATGCTTTTTAATTTATATTCAGGTTTTTTTGATTTTGTAGGTTTAATTACTGCAGTATTATCCTTTTGGCAAAATTCAAATTCATCATACGGAAATGTGCTTATTATTCCAAAAAATTTATCACCGTAAACAGTAGTAGAACCCTCTTCTATTACATTTACAGAAACTTCGGTATGAAAATTAACTTTCATATCTTTTGCTTTAATAATCAATTTATCCTTTACAGTTTCAAGATAAATATTTGATAATATTAAAATAGCATTTTTAGAGGATATAATTTCCTGGGCAATCGCTATTTCTTTTAAAATAACCTCTTTATTGCATGTAAACTTCATTTATCTCTCTCCTATTAATATTATAATATATATATAACAGTAGTAGTAATAATAGGCAGTCTAATATGTGGAAAACTCACTTATTTCCTTGCCTGTCTTACACTTACTTTATTAATAAATCATAAACAATTATGCAATGTTTTACACAATTTCCACAACCCATGTATAAAGCCAATATTTAACCTTAATTATCCACAATATAATAACATCTTTTTCAGTGTTTTGCACCATATTCTTTAATAGCCCTTTTAAGATTCTCTATGGTAGATTCCAGGGTAGGGTCTGTTATAAGTTTACCTTTTATCTTGTCTATTGAATGGATAACTGTAGTATGATCCCTGCCTCCAAAGTCCTGGCCTATTTCTGTCATGGAATTGTCTGTCATTTCGCGGCCGATATACATAGCTAACTGACGTGCAAAAACAATATTTTGAGACCTTTTTTTGCCTTTTAAATCATTTGGGGTAAGTCCAAAATATTCTGAAGATACCCTGATAATATTATCCATTGAAAGGTTAGCCTGCCTTGGCGCGTTGAATATATTTTTAAGGTGTTTTTGGGCGGCTTCCAATGTTATTTTTTCTCCCATAAGCTCTGCATATTTAATAAGGTTGTTTAAGGCAGATATTAAATCACGAACATTGGACGCGATATTTTTTCCCATAAGATCTATAACTTCGTCCGGAAACGAAACACCATGAGCCTGAGCTACAGATTTTAGGATAGCACAGCGTTCTTCGTAACGCGGCGGCTGAAGGTCTGCTTTTATTCCAAGCCCAAAGCGAGAAATAAGTCTTTCTTCGAACTTTTTTAAATCTTCTATTGGGCGGTCACATGTAAAAACCAGCTGTTTTTTTGCATCCAACAGGGCATTAAAAGTATGGAACAACTCGTCCTGTACCCCGGGTTTATCTGTAAGAAATTGAATGTCATCGATTAGAAGAACATCGGCTTGCCGGTATTTGTTTCTGAAAACATTCATTTTATTTTGACCAATTCCTTCGATGTATTCATTCAGGAAGTTTTCAGAGGTGATACATATAACCCGGCTATCTGAGTTATCATGGATTGAGTTGCCTATTGATTGCATTAAATGTGTCTTTCCAAGTCCAACACCGCCATAAATTAGGAACGGATTACATATTTTACCCGGGTTTTTGCATATTGCAAGTGCTGCATTTGCAGCATATTTGTTATTTTCGCCGATAACGTATCTGTCAAACGTGTAATCATCCCTCATTTGAGGATGTTTGCCCCGTTTTTCTTTAACTTTTTGGGTTTTTTCTGCAGAAGATGCAGAAGAAGTATCATTTTTATCGCTGGATTGTGAAGAAGAAGCCGATTTTTTTGCCTGTTTTCCGATAACATCCATTTCCAGTGATAAATCTATACCGGAAAGCTCTGATAATTTTGAATTTATATTACTTTGATACAGTGAATTCACTTTATCACGATGAAAAGGCGAGGGAACACCTATAACAATGCTTGTTTTGCCGGATTGTTCATCAATCTGGGCACGAAGATATTTTATATCTGAGAACCAGCCGCTGAATACCTCCTCCCCTAGGTCATTCTGCAGGTGGACGAGGGTCTCTTTCCAGAAGCCCTCATAATCCAAATCAGCCATTTAACTGCCTTTAATTTTTTATCAACAAGTTATCCACAATTAAAATATTGTAAATGCCGCCTTTATGATTAAATTTGTATGATATTTTATAACATCTACTTAATAAGTGATATGTTATAAATTCGCTAATTCTTTACCAGATAAGCAATTAGCAACACTTTTGTATACTGTGTGAGAAATTCTCCATTATCCCCTTTTTCCCCACCTGTATAAGTCCTTCTTTTCCCGAATTTATCCACAGGTTTTGCACTAATATTGATAGTACGGTGGAAAAAATCCAGCAACAGTTGGTAATTATATCCTAAAACAGGATTCTTTGGCAATAGCTGCCAGGCAAATTATTTATCAAATTTAATAAATTCTATATATCCTTGACAAACTTTTTTGAATTTGGTATAATTTTATTGATCTCGTATGAGATGGGTAAAAAGCTTACGGGGCTTTAACACCGTATAAGGAGTTTTTCGTATGAAAAAAATAGCTTTAATACTTGTGGTTCTTATGTTTTTTAGCATGGGAGTTCTATTTGCACAAGAAAATTCAGGTTATATAAAACCGACTTATTTTTATGGAGTAGGCTGGGAAAAATTTGGTGAAAGTTCAACTGCCTTTACTACAATGGGTCTTGATTTGGATTTAGTGCTTGGTAATGGTCTTACATTTGGTCTTTCTAACACAATGGCTTGGAATGAGCACCGCGCAATTTCACAAAACCTTTTTGGTATTGGTTATACACTGGTTAAAGAAGGCTGGAGCGTAGGCGGCTTAATTACTGCAGGTCCTTACATTAACCTTAAATCTGAAACACGAACAACTAGATCTGGATATGTAGCGGGAGTTATTGATCCGGAAAATTTTCCAGTTGGTCCAGATATTGAAGACGATTTAATTCCATACTATTTGGCAATTACTGAAACAACATCTTCCTTAGAAATGTTAGCTCTTGTTGGTTTTAATATTAACTTTACATACTGGATTAACGAAAAATTAGGTGTTTCTGCCGCGGTGACAAACAATTGGCTTACAAAATATGATGGAAGCCTTTTTGCATTAAAAATCGGGATTTCCGGAAAATTCTAATTTATATAAATGGCGTCTGACATCCGTCCGGCGTCATTTAACCCATTTACCCTCCTTTAAAAAATCAGTATAATTAAAAAATGAGCTCTGGAAATAACTATTCAGCACAAAATATAACTGTCCTAAAGGGTCTTGAAGCTGTCCGGAAACGGCCTGGCATGTACATAGGTACTACAGGCATAGACGGCCTTCATCATCTTGTTTTTGAAGTTGTAGACAACTCTGTAGATGAAGCTATGCAGGGCTTTTGTACAAATATCCTTGTTGTTCTGGAAGGCAACGATATTATCAGGGTCGAGGACAATGGCCGCGGTATTCCTGTAGATATTCATCCGGAAGAACGTGTCAGCGCTTTAGAGCTTGTAATGACCCGGCTCCACGCCGGCGGTAAATTTGATAAAAAGTCGTACAAGGTTTCCGGCGGGCTTCATGGTGTTGGTGTATCTGTCGTTAATGCCCTTTCTGAATGGTGTGAAGCCTATGTCCATATCGATGGAAAAGTTCATACTCAGCGTTACAAAGCAGGCATTCCGGAAGGTCCTGCTAAACAGATTGAACCAACTGGGCTTCCCTATTCATACTCTCCCGGCCGGCAGGGTACGGTTATCCGCTGGAAAGCAGATTCTTCGGTTTTTGAAACTACAACCCACAGTTATGATGCGCTTTCTAACCGTCTTCGTGAGCTTGCGTTCCTTAACAAGGGATTAAAAATAACAATCCGGGATGAACGCTTAACAACGCCGAAAATTCACGAGTTTATGTTCGAAGGCGGCGTAAAAAGTTTTGTTGATTATCTGAATGAAAATAAAACTGTATTGTACAAAGAACCTGTTTATTTTGAGGGGAACCGCGATGACGGAGCCGGCGGTATTGTCGAAGTAGAAGTTGCCATTCAATATAATGACGGTTTTAACGAAATAATGTTTACCTTCGTTAACGATATTAATACACGCGAGGGCGGTACGCACCTTGTTGGTTTTAAATCTGCGCTTACCCGTACTTTAAACGAATTTCTTAAAAAGTCCAAACATTCAAAAAAACTGGATGAGACGTTGTCAGGCGATGACGTGCGGGAAGGTTTAACAGCCGTACTTTCTGTAAAGGTTCCAAACCCGCAGTTTGAAGGGCAGACAAAAGGCAAACTTGGCAACTCCGAAGTAAAAGGTATAGTTGAGTCTCTGGTAAACGAACAATTAGAACTATATTTTGACAAACACCCGGATGTAATTAATAACATACTTGAAAAATCTGTGTTAGCTGCAAAGGCGCGTATTGCCGCACGTCAGGCGCGTGATGCGACACGCCGCAAAAACGCAATGGATTCGGCAGGGCTTCCCGGCAAACTTGCCGACTGTTCGGAAAAAGATCCGGCAAAGTGCGAATTATTTATCGTCGAAGGCGACTCTGCAGGCGGCTCTGCAAAGGGCGGGCGCGACAGGCGTTATCAGGCAATTTTACCTTTATGGGGCAAGATGCTCAACGTAGAAAAGCAGCGTATAGAAAAAGTTATAACAAACGAAAAATTACAGCCTATTATTGCAAGTATAGGAGCCGGCTGCGGCAATAATTTTGATGTTTCAAAAATTCGTTACCATAAAGTTATAATAATGGCAGATGCCGATGTAGACGGCTCTCATATCCGCACATTGCTTTTAACATTTTTTTACCGTTATATGACGCCGCTTGTAGAACAGGGGCATGTATATATTGCTATGCCGCCTTTATACAAGGTTAGTTACGACAGGAAAAGTTTTTATGCTTATGATGATGCGGAAAAAGACCGCATCTTGTCCGAATCCGGCAAAGATATAGAAAAAGTTTCTATAATGCGTTATAAAGGTCTGGGTGAAATGAATCCGGATCAGTTATGTGATACTACAATGGATATAAATAAACGTAATATTATCCAGGTGCATTTAGATGATACTGTCGAAGCCGAACGCATTTTTACTACACTTATGGGTGAAGTTGTTCAGCCGCGCCGCGAATTTATCGAAGATAATGCTCTTTTAGTTAAGAATCTGGACGTATAGGAAAATGAAGCAGTTTTTCCTTTTCTCCGTCTGCATAATCTGTCTTTTTTCATGTACTTCGGCTGCCGGAAAAAATGCATTACATGTATATCTTACAGACAGCTCAAGATTTGTTTTAATGCATCCGGAAGCAATTGAAAAGACCATGGATATGGCTCAGTTTTTATCTGCCGAATTCAGGGGTCAGAATTATTTTTTTAATGCCTGGGTAAAAGCAGATGAAAATGCAATAGAGATTGCGCTTTTTAATGAATTCGGCGCAAGTTTTGGAGAACTTTCTTACACAGCCGGTAATATTCATTTTTCTTCGGCTGTTCTTCCAAGAATTGCTTTACAGTACATTAAACCGGAATATATTATTGCCGATTTTCAGCTTTGTTTTTATGCTCCTTTTCTGCTGGAAAAGCAGTTAAATGACAGCGGCCTTGTTTTGGAAATTACAGATAGCGGCAGCCTTCATGGCAGCCGTCACGGCAGCCGTGATAGTACCCGCCGTATTTTAAGCGGAAATGATGTTATAATTGAGATTGAAAAAACAGGGAATTCTGTTAAATTGGTTAATCATCTGCGGAATTATACTTATACTTTGGAAGGAGTCTTCCATGAATAGAAATTGTAAAATTTTATTTTTATGCTTTTTTTTGATAATTTTTTACGGCATTAATACCGGCGTCTGGGCAGATGAAGAAATTTTCCGCCATCCTCTGACGCCGCAGACCAGGGCTGTTTTTAATGCAGCCTGCTTTAGTCTTTCGGAAAGACCTATTGTCAGAGGAAATTTTGCACAAGAAAAATACTTAAACCGTCTTGATAGATCGCTTATGTCTTCCGGTAATTTTTTAATTACTGCAGAACACGGGATGGTTTGGGAAACATTACAGCCTTTTCCTTCTACAATGATAATGGGAAAAGAATTTATTATGCAATCAAGGCCAAACGGGCAAAAGTCTGTTATAAGTTCCCAGGGGAACGAAACATTTGCACAGATGGCAGATGTTATAAATGCGGTATTTTCCGGCCAGAGTGACAGACTTTTGGAAAACTTTGAAGTTTTCTTTTTAGGCAGTGTTTCCAACTGGAATATGGGGCTTTTGCCGCGAGACAGTGTTTTTTCTTCTTTTATTACAAAGATTACAATGAGCGGCGGTTCTGCAATACGATCTATTCGGATATTCGAGCAAAACGGCGATGTAATTACATATACTTTAACAAATCATAATTATCCGGCAGCGCTTAATGATAATGAAAAAGCTTTTTTTACAATTCCGTAATATGCTGCATCCTAGGATGTATATATCCCTTAAACTTTGGTTTATTTTTCATTTGGGGATTCCTGCGCTTTTGGGTCTATCATTGTTTTTTGCACCTCCCTTAAGTTTAAGCACTCAGCTTTTGGATTTGTTTCCGCAGAGAAACATGTCAAAGATAGCTGAAGCAGACAGTGTTCTTGAAGAAAGAAACAGCCGTGAAGCAGTTATCATTTTTGCATCTCCCATTTTTGAAAAAGCTAAAAATACAGCTGTTTCTTTTTATAATGATTTTAAAAATACAACAGGTGTAAACAATATTTCTCTTTTTTTTGATTCTCTTGCCATTGCAGAAATAGCTGAGTATTTTCACAATTCCCGTTTTGTAATAACAGATAAAAAAACAGTAGAATTGCTGGAATCGGGAGATGCAGAAGAAATTGCAATGGATGCTCTGGCTTCGGTTTACGGAGCATTTAACTATATTCCGATTGATAATATTGATAAAGATCCCTTTCTTCTTACAGAAAGACGAATGAGGGAATTTCTTTCTTCTTCTTTGCTGGCAAGCGGGAATCTTGGCATTAAAGAAGATGTTCTGGCTGTTCTGGATGACGGAATTTGGTATGTTATCCTTCGAATGACATTTTCATCTGCGGCTGTTTCTATTACGAACATTTCAGACAATATTATAGGTGATATTTATTCTGCTGCAGCTGAAATTAAAGAAACAGAACAGGATCTGGAATTATATTTTTCGGGCATTCCTTTTCACAGTTATGAAAGCGCTTCCAGTGCGCAAAAAGAAATCATGATCCTTTGTATTATTTCTATGGTTTTTATTTTTCTGCTTTTTTTGGTCATTTTCCGTTCGCCCATTCCAATTATTTTTTCGATACTGGATGTTTTAATTTCTTTGGCGCTGGCAACAGCTACAGTATTTTTGGTTTTTAGAGAAATACATGTTTTTACATTTATTTTCGGAACAACCTTAATAGGAATATGCATAGATTATTCTATTCATTTTTTTATCTCGTGGAAAGGAAACACTGCATTAAAAAACGGAATGGAAATACGTTCTTCTCTTTCTAAAAGCCTTATAATGTGTTTTATTTCTTCTACGCTTTGTTTTTTCTCTATTCTTTTTACGCCTTTCCCTATTTTTAAACAGTTTTCTGTTTTTACCATGGTAGGTTTAATTAGTTCTTTTCTTACTGCTTATTGTATTTATCCGCTGTTGAAGCTGCCGGACGAAAATAAAAGAAATTTATTATCCAGGTTTAAATTTCCGGAAAGTATTAAATTTCCGAAAGTATATAGAATAATTTTAGCTTCTGTTTTAATAATAATTATAATTGTAATTCTTTGTTTTAATCCTCATGGTTTAAAGATAAAAACAGATTTAGGCTCTCTTTACACTATGTCGCCTTTTCTTGAGGAGTCGGAAAAAAAGGCTGCAATGGTACTGGATCATGGTTCTTCTCCCTGGTATTTTATTGTTTCGGGCAATAGTACCGAAGAAACTTTAAAAAATGAAGAAAAGCTTGTCTTATTGCTGGATGAAGAAATCGCCAAGGGAAATCTAAGTTCATACATGGGAACATCGATGTTTGTTCCTTCGTTGGAGCAGCAAAAAAAGACTTATAAAGCCATGAGTGCTTTACAACCTCTGGCAGGTTTACAGTATTTTTATCTTGGTTTTCCGCCGGAATATGAAGAAGTATTTTATTTGGAATACGCAGCCGGAGAAATTTATTACTCTCCCGAAGATGTAAAGTTCTGGGCAGAAGTTTCCAATCTTTGGATAGGTGAAATAAACGGGAATTATTATTCGTGCGTATTTCCTTTTCACGCAAAAGATTTAGAAATATTTAAATCTATAATAAATGAATATGATTTTGTTTATTTAATCAATAAAGAAGAAGATTTAAACAGCGATTTAGATTATCTTACCAGTATTATTGTGTTATTGTTTTTTATTGCTTATTTGATAATTGCGATTGTAATTTTTATTGTATATCCTTTAAAAAAGAGTATAATAATTTGTATAACTCCCGCTTTGGGAATTCTTGCCGCTTTAGCTGTTTTGGCAGTTAAAAATATACCGTTGGGATTTTTACCAATTTCTGCACTTATTCTGGTTTTTGGCCTGGGAACAGATTTTAATATTTTTATGTCCGGCAGCAAAACCGGAAAAGAAAAAATACTTGTGCGCTTTGCAGTACTTTTATCTTTTATCACTTCCGGCCTTTCGTTCGGTATTTTGACTTTTAGCGGCTTTGCACCGGTTAATATTTTAGGGTTGACTGTCGCATCGGGATTGGCTGCCGCTTTTATATTTACAATGCTTTTGCAGGGAATATTTGATAATTGATTGATAAAAATGGATATATTTCATAAAATAGTCCATGGAGAAGAAAATGAATACAATTTCTACAAAAAACCCAGGGGGCAAAAAATGAAAAAATTTATTATTTACTTATTTACGGCATTGTGTATGTCAGTAATTGCGGCTCTTCCTTTTGCAGGAGGAATATCAGAATTATTTTCATTTTTATTAAATGCAAATGCGGTGTTGGTTGTTTCTCTTTGTGTTTTAGGTTTTTCTCTGACTTCTTTTTTATTCGGTATTATTACCAGGGATTATTCCTGGGTAGATCGTATGTGGAGTTTACTTCCAGTGGCATTTGTATGGTATTTTGCCTGCAGGGGAGGATTTTCAATTCCTTTATGTTTAATAATTATTTTAGTTTCAATATGGGGAGCGCGTCTTACTTTTAATTTTGCCCGTAAAGGCGGTTATACCGGCATTGAAGATTACCGCTGGATTATTCTTCGCGAAAAAATTAAAAATCCTTTTTTGTGGCAATTATTTAGTTTATTTTTTATTAGCTTTTTTCAGCTTGGATTGTTTATTTTATTTACCTGGCCTGTATATAGCCTGTTAGGTACTGAAGCTTCCGCCCCGTCTGTATTAACATGGGTTTTTGCAGCTTTAGGTTTATTCTTTATTTGTTTTGAAACAATTGCAGATCAAATGCAATGGAATTTTCATAAGGCAAAAAAATCTGCAGGTTTACAGCAAAATTATGATTTAAAATATTCTGATGATATTAAAAACGGATTTTTATCACAGGGTTTATTTGCAAGCTGCAGGCATCCAAATTACTTTGGTGAACTTGGATTTTGGTGGACTATCTGGCTTTTAACTTTATCGGTAACCGGAGATATTGCATCATCTGGCTATTTTGGCCCATTGGCATTAACAGCTTTGTTTATCGGCTCTACAATTTTTACGGAAAGTATTACTTCGTCAAAATATTCTGAATATAAAAATTATAAGAAACGGGTTAGCTCGATAATTCCCTGGTTTCCTAAATAAAGAAAAATGTTAAACGATATTTTTCTAAATATAAGCGTATATTATTTCCATATATTGATAATAATAGCATTATATTTTCTTTTTTTATCTTTGGGAAACCGTTATGAAATGCTGCGTTTTTCGAAGAAGCCGGAAATTTTTGACGGGCCTCTTGTTTCTGTATTAATACCGATGCGTAATGAAGAAAAAAATGCGCAAAAATGCCTGGATAGCCTTAGAAATCAGCTTTATAAAAATTATGAGATTCTTGTATTAAATGACAATTCTACAGATGATACTGCTGTTATTCTTGAACAGATTGCAATAGAGGACTCCAGGGTAAAAATATTTAACGGGAAAGCGCTCCCGGAAGACTGGTTCGGAAAACCGTTTGCGCTTCATCAGCTTTCATCGCATGCAAAAGGCGATATTCTTCTGTTCACCGATGCAGATACAGTGCACAGCCCAAAAAGTATTTCATGGGCAGTTACAAATATGCAGAATTTAAAAATAGATATGCTTTCTGGTTATATCGGACAGGTGTTTTTAACAATCGGCGAAATAATTACTGTTCCTATAATGTTCTTTCTTACAGGGCTGATAATTCCGCTTTTTTTAAACCGTGTATTAAAAGTGCACTGGTTTTCGGCAGCTGTTGGTCAATTTATCGCTATCCGGCATGATGTTTTTAGGGAAATCGGCGGAGCTGAAGCATTCAAGAAAAATATAACAGAAGATATTTACATGAGCCGCCTGGTTAAAAAGAAAGGGTTTTCTACAAGATTTTTAAATATCTGCGAGTATGTTCACTGCAGAATGTACGATGGTTACCGTTCTGCAATAGAAGGAATTGGAAAAAATATGTTCGATTTTCTGGGGAAAAAATCATTTGTTATGTTAATTTTGTTTATTGGCGTATTTTTCTTTTTATTTTTTCCTTTCCTGTTATTCATAGTCTCTTTAATTACTGCTGGTTCATGGTTACTGCAATTGGGAATTGTTTGTTTTCTTTATACATTGATATGGCTTTTAATTTTTCTGGAACAGCGTTTAAACTGGTGGTATGGATTTTTATGGCCGTTTATTTATTTAAATTTGTTATATATGAGTATTTGGCTGTTTTTCAGATCTATTACTGGAAAAGGTTTTATCTGGAAGGACAGAAAAGTAAACTAAGTTTACAAGTAAACTAAGTTTACTAGTAAACTTAGTATTTATACAATTCCGCCGTTGACAGAAATTACCTGCCGTGTAATGTAGGAAGCTGCTTCTGAGAGCAGAAATACTGCCAACCCTGCTACTTCTTCTGGTTTGCCGATTCTCCCCATTGGTATGGATGGCAGAACCATATCCAGCGGAACATCGCTGCTCATTTCGGTTTCAATTACTCCAGGCGCTATGCAGTTTACTGTAATGGAACGGCTGGCAAGTTCCACCGCCAGAGCTTTTGTTGCCCCAATTATTCCTGCTTTTGCAGCGCTGTAATTTACCTGACCGCGGTTGCCTGTTAAACCGGAAACAGATGAGATGGTTATGATCCTTCCTTTTTTCTTGCGGCAGAGCGGCATTATAAGCGGATGAAGCACATTGTAAAAACCATCAAGATTTGTGCGCAGAACCTTATCCCACTTTTCTCCGCTCATTCCGGGAAATGAGTCATCTTCGCAAATTCCGGCATTGCATATTATTCCCCAGAGAGCGCCGTTTTCTTCATTCCATTTTTCCAGTTTTTCCCGGCAGCTTTCTCTGTCGGAAATATCAAACTGAATCAATTCTATACTGCCGCCTTTTTGGAGAATCTCTTTTTTTAGAGATTCCGCCGCTTCATTTCCCTGAAAATAATGAGCGATTACATGATACCCTGCTTCTGATACAGCCAAAGCTATAGACCTGCCTATGCCCCTGCTTGCTCCGGTGACAAGAACTTTTTTTTCTCCAGCTAATTGCATAATTTTCCTTTATCAATAATGATACTATATTAGGATTATAACCATGAAACAAAATGAAGTATATATATCCCGGTTTTCTGCCTGGGCTCCCGGTGTAGAAAATGTAAAAGAATGGGAAGAATGGGCGCAGGACAAACGGGAAATAATTATTGATTCAAAAAGCCCGGATCTTTCCTTTACCGAACCTATGTTCCGCCGCAGGTTAAGTCAGATTTCAAAAATGACAGTACAGGTGGTTCACGATCTTTTACCTGTGGCTGAAGATACAAAAATAATTTTTCTTTCTTTCCGCGGAGAACTTTCGTATCAGTTTAAACTTAATAAGATGTTTATAGAAGACAACGAAATAAAACCTGCAGCTTTTTCGCTTTCTGTTTTTAACGCTCCTGCGGCTTTGGCTTCTATGGCATTCAGTTTAAAAGGAGGATATTCGGCTGTTTACCCAGGTGAAAATTCTTTTGTTATGGGTTTAACCCTTGCGGAGGCAGCTTTTATTTGCAAATTGGAACCTAGACCCCATGGTCTAGATGAATCCGAAGAACTAATTTTTGTTTATGCCGATGAAGATATACCCAATGAATATAAAGATATTTATTCTGGAACTCACAATCCTTTGGCTTTTGGTTTTGTGTTAACCCGTAATCCTAGTGGCCAAGCGGTCAGTACAATTCCCTTTTCAGCTTTAAAGGAAGGAATTAACACCCCGGAAGATTTTCTAAAACGGTTAATTCTATCAAAATTAAGCTAAATGCTTTTTTAAAAAATCGATCATCATCTGCCAGGCTTCTTTGGCATCCGGTTTTTTGCTTAATGTAAAACCATGCTTGGAAGATTCAAAACGTTTGTGAGTTACATCGATATTTGCTTCTTTTAACATATCCCTGAAAGTTTCTGCTTCTGCACACAAAAGATCCTTACCTGCTGTTATTATTAATGTTGGCGGGAAATCTTTTAATTGCTCCTTAGAAGCATAAACAGGTGAAATCAGGGGATTTTTACTTTCTTCTTTATTGCAATAACAGGCATTAAATAATCTGCCCATTTTAGCAAACATTCCTTTGCCGTTAGGTTTTGCAAATGGATCTGTGTAAACATCAAGGGGCGGGTAATCTAGAATTAAACCTTTAAGATTAAGTTCTTTAGTCTGCGCATTTTTTAAACCAATAGCAGCGCTGAAGTTTCCTCCAGCACTGTGGCCGCCTACAACTATCTTTTGCGGATCAATCCCAAACTCCTGCGGATTATTTTGAGCATACTTTACTACTGCATAACATTCGTTTAACCCCTTTGGAAAAGGCGCACCCGGCGCAAGACTATAATCAATATTAATTATTTTTACATTTGCATTAATCGCAGCATTCATCATATACGGATCATCCATTTCGGGGCTTCCAAGAATAAAACCGCCGCCATGAATATTTATAAAAAGAGGAAGTTTTGATTCATTCTCCATGTTATAGGTTAGTACTCTGATTTTTCCTTCGCTTGTATTTAAAAAAAGTTCTTTTCCTGCCGTTGCTTTACCTTTCTTAGAAAACATTTCCATCATCTTTCTGATTTTGGCTGCTTTTTTAAATTTTTCTTCTGTAGTATAAATTTTTTCTTTTGGTATTCTGGACATGATTAGATCTCCTATTTAAATAATTTCTTGATTTCTTCGGCGTTTAATTTCCGGTAAGAAGGTTCTTGTGTTGTTATATCAACCTCAAAGAACTCTTCATCGTAAAACGAAAGTTTTGAGTTTGTATCCGGATTACAGTGCAGATAAATTATTTCATTTAGATTTAAACCTTTATTTTGGCAGATTTGTTCTGCAAGGCTTTTACCCGCGGCTGTAACTGAAGTACCCGGGTTATCCTGATACAGCTCTGTTACAATTACCACAGGTTTATCATTTAAAAGTATTCTTAACCCGCAGCGGGAAGGCATATCCCACTGCCCTTTAAAATCAAAAATTTCGTCGTAGTATTTTTCCGGTACACGCATATTTAATTTAAATCCTTGCCGAAAGATTTGCGCGCCAAACGCCTATTCCTTGAACGATAGGTGCCGTCTTCGATTTCGCGTTCAGCTACGGCGGAGAGAAGATGAAACATTTTTTCCTCCTGGGATTCGTCATGATAAAATGTTTTCCATGCATATTCATAAAGTTCCTGAAGACGCTCAGGTGTAATATTTTTTGGAGTAAAAACAACCTGTCCTGCATTAAAATGATCCCAGTTTTGATCAAAAATCCGTCCTTGACGTGTATAATCATCCCAAGCCTTGGTGTGCGGAAAAGGAGTCATAACAGTAAATTCTGCAAGGTCAAGATTAATTTCAAGCAGGAAGTCAACAAGCCTTTTTATATCATCTTCGGTTTGATTATCAAGTCCAAGCAGTATCGTTCCTTCTACACCAATGCCATGATCGTGATAACGTTTTACACGTTCTTTAATAAAATCTGATGTATCAAAAATTGCCTGATATACATACCAAGCGCCTGCCTGAGCGGCAAGATTTAAAACTTCCGGATCATCTTCGATTGTGTGGCTGACCCACTTTTTCTTTAATGGGATCATTTCTCGGAATAAATCCATTTCCCAGTTTTTATCCTGAGCGAGCGAGTTGTCGACAATAAAGAGCCGGTTATTTTCTATACCTGATAACTCTTCAATTACTTTGTCCATAGGACGAGGACGGAAAGATCGTCCTCCAAGATAAGAAACAGCACAAGGATAACAGCTGAAACGGCAGCCGCGTGATGCATGGAAAAGGTCAACCATCTGAACGCCTTTGTGATTGTACAATTCTTTGTCATACAAATCACGTCTTGCAGGGCCAATCGATTCGATAGGAGGATGTTTTAACATAAAATTATAAACTTGTTTAAGCTCGCCTTTTTTCCAGTCATCGATAACTTGTTCCATCCGGGTTTCTGCTTCACCAAGAAAAACAGAGTCCGCATGTGTTATGGTTTCTTCGGCATGAAGCATTGCTGCAATACCTCCGAATATAACCTGTTTACCGCGGCGGCGGTACTCGTCTGCAATAAACCAGCCGCGCTTTACCTGAGTTGTGAGCATCATTGAAATTGCAACAAGGTCGCAGTTATCATCGAAATTATGTTCCTGAACATTTTCATCGATAAAGACAACATCTATTCCGGCAGGCAGAGCTGCTGCAAAAACAACAGGGCCATGCGGAGGCAGATTGAATGTTGTCTGTCCTGGAAGTTTATTCCATTTGGGATAAATTAGTTTAATTTTCATTTATCGTTTCCTCCGGCATCGATTCCGACGCCTCCATAACAGTAAGTGTTCCTTCAAGAGCTTTTGTACCCTCAAGAAAAATTTGTCCTTCGAAATTGAAAACCATATCCGTTCGATCCAATTCTTTTACCTTTATTATAACCGTACACCCCGATTTTAATACAGGGATTAAAACCTGCATTTTAGAAATACTCAGGATAAAACCAATTCGCGGCGGTTTTTTGCCTGCATCACCTGTTTTTTCTTTTTCGCAGTTTTCAATTCCAGAAAGCGCAGCAATTGCCTGAGCAATACATTCAAAACCAACCCAGCTTGGAACTCCGCCTGCTGCCGGATCAAAAAAAATACAGCTTTCTGTTATATTATATTCTGCTTCGAGATTCCGTTCTTCCAAATTATATTCTGTAATGCAGCTTAGGAGTAACATTTTTCCACTGTGAGGTATTATGGAAGACAGGTCTTTTATTTCTATCATATTGATCTTTTGCCTATAATCAAAATTACATTACATCCGCCGAAAGCAAAACTATTACTCATACATATTGATGGTGTACCGTCTCTTATATCCAGGGGAAGTGCAGGGAACGCTTCATCTCTTTCACCATCCCAGCAATGTACCGGCAGTCCTTTTTTCTTGTTTATTATCATCCAGCAAATTGCGGCTTCTATCGCGCTTGCTGCTCCCAAGGTATGACCTGTTATAGGTTTTGTAGAACTAACCGGGGGGCATGAGTCAAATATAGATGTTAAAGCAAGCGCTTCGGCTTTGTCGTTGTGCGGAGTGCCGGTACCGTGCATATTTACATAACCAATTTCTTCCGGTTTAATTCCTGCATCTAAAATTGCAGCTTTCATTGCCTTTATTGCACCTGCGCCGTCTTCGCCTGGTGCGGTCATATGATAAGCATCTGCGCTTTCGCCGGTTCCCAATAGTTCAATGCCGCCAGGTGTTTCTGCAAAATCAAGAAGGAAAAATGCGGCTCCTTCTCCAAGATTTATTCCCTTGCGGTTTTTACTGCAAGGATTGCTTAGGCTGTCCGAAACTGCTCCGAGTGAATTAAAACCTGTAAGTACTGTGTCAGAAACAAGATCGGCTCCTCCTGCAATTACTGCAGAACAAATACCAGCACGCATTAATTCGGCGCCTTTTATAATTGCGCTTGCACCCGAAGCGCATGCAGTGGCGATTGTAAAAACAGGACCCTTAAGCCCGAATTTGTTAGATATATACTCAGCAGGGAAAGAGGCGCTTTGAAAACGCAGGTTATAATCTTTTGGGAAAGCGCCTTTTTCAAAAAATTCTTTGTGTGCAGCAATGGAAATTTCCGATCCGTTGTCGCATGAGCCAAGGCATACACCGATTTTTTCAGAGCCGTATGCGGCAATTGCTTTTTCAATTTCCGGCCGTAATTGTTCAAGCGCTGTATCGATTATTCTAAAAATACGGGAGTTTTGTTCATTGTTCGGCTTATGTGCAGGCAGAGTGTCATCTTTTATCCGGCCAACAGGAAATCCCTTATAGGAAGTTATTCCGCCCTGATATCCTTTAATGCAAGATTCGTATAACTCACTGCTGTCTTTTCCTGCACAGCAAATGAGACCGGGAGCCGAAAGAAAAATTTTCTTTTTCACTTAAAGCTCCCTTCTTTAATTATTTTTTCTACTTTTTCTGTTAAAGCCGGAGGGCAGACAAAACAGGATTCCCCTGCTTTTATATCAAAAGCCATTTGAGTTGTTTTTCCCCTGGTTGTAAGAACACCTGTTTGTGCATTTCTAATTTCGAATTTAAACATTAAACGGTTTTCGTATTCTTCAAGAATGGCTTTAATTCTGGCACGATCATTGTGCCGCAGCGAGGCTAAATATTTTACGGAAACTTCAATCACCGGAAACGCAAACCCCGATTTTTCCATCTCATAATAACCGTACCCTATTTTATCTAAAAGAGCATTGCGGGCGATTTCAAAATAATTAATATAATTCCCGTGCCACACAACCTGCATTGGATCCAGATGAAAAAATTCAACGGTTGTTTCAGTTTCTAAAAAAATATTGTACGGCCCGTTTTCTTTTTTAAGCATCATAATACCTCCGATAAAATAAGAGTACCTGCAGAATAAATAGTTTCTTCGTTAGGGGAAGTTATTTTAAATAAAATATTATTTTCTTTTTTTTCCAGATATAAAACAAGAGGAATATCAGGCCGAATTTTATTTATTAATTTTGTACGTTTTATTTCTGAAAGCCCGTTTTTAATTCCAAAAAAACGGGAGACATATTGCATAATTATAAAAACTTGAGCAACTGCCGGAAGAACAGGGAAACCCGGGAAATGTCCGTCAAAATAATCACTTGAACCGGGAACAGAGAATTCCAGAATAACAGAGCTGCCGGTTTTTTTAATTATTTTTTCTTCTTTTAGATAACTCATTCTAAAGATTCACCTTTTATTTCTTCGCTAAAAAGCAGAATCATATCTTCTTTTCGTTTTTTTCCCTGTGTATCAACCGGCAGCTCTTTCGGGTATAGCCATTTTTTTGGGATAACAACATTTTCAAGGTATTGGGAAAGATACTCCCTCCAGAACTTATTTATTTTTATTTTATCCAATCCATCGAATTTTTTAATTCCTTCGTTATTTAAAACAATTGCTGCAGCAAGATACTGACGATAACCTTCTACAGGGATTACACAAACATCTTCAGCATAACCGGACTGCAAAATACGGTTTTCGATTTCGGGCAGGGATATCCGTTTTTCTTCAATTTTTACAACTGAATCTATTCGTCCTTTAAGCAGAAAACGGCCGTCGGGAAGAAGTTCGATCATATCGGCTGTTTTAAACCCGGCAGGATCTTTTATATACGGCGAACGGACAATAAGGCAGCTGTCTTCGGCCTGCTTTAATTTGACCGTATCTAACGGTGTCCATTCCTGACCGAGACATGACTGTCTCCACGCAACACCGGATGTTTCGGTGCTTCCATAACCTTCTATCGGCCAGAAGCCCAGGACTTCATTTGTTTTTTTTGCGATATCATAATCCAGAAGCCCGCCGGAACTGAATATCCATGGAGATTTTAAAGCGAAAGTTGTTTCTGTTTTTACAACACGTTTTAGGAATGCAGGGCTTGAAATAAACATATATGGTACACAGGTAAGTTTTTCCAGTTCCCCGGGGAAATCAATCATTTTTCTTCTGAAAGGAACTCCAATTGTAAACGGCAGAAGTATTGAATATAGAAGCCCGTACATATGATGATGACTTACTGTAGAACATGTTTTGCGTTTAAGAAATTCTTCGCCGCGTAAAGAAATAATTCCGCTGTTATCTTTTTCAAATTCTGTAAGCCGCTGTTTAATTGCTTTTGGCTCACCTGTACTTCCGGATGTGTACATTATTATTGATGTTTCATCTGCATTAATCTCCTGTACATCTTTAAGATCGGATAGGTCTAACGATATATCTGTCAGTAATTTTGGAATATGTATATATTCCTGTTCTCCGCCAGGAATCTGATCTGTAATAAAGGAAACAGCGCTGTTAGAAGAACCGCATATTTCTGCGATGTAACCCTGACTGATATTTGCGCTTAAAAGTATTTCTTTTTTACATTGAAGCAAAGCAGTAAAGGCTGTCAAAAAATACCAGCAGTCTTCGCTGTAAAGCAGCCAGCGTTTTTTATCCAATCCGCATTTATTAATATATTTTCTTAATTTGGCAGTTTCAGCAATAAAATCTTTCCATGTTTTATAGCGCTTTTCTCTCCATGCGCCATCGTAACAAAGAATCAACGAAGAATTACGGGAGTTTTTTTTGAATGCCGAAAGCGGAACAGCTAAGTGTACTTTTTTCTGTATTATTTTTCTTATAATATACTCAATTGCAAAGATCAAACTCATTAAAATAAAAACTATACCGCCGTTATATATAGTCCATAATTTTTCAGAACCAAAAAAAACGGTGTAAGCTGCAAAACTTCCGTTTAACAAAAAGAAACAGCACCAAACAATTGTTACCTTGCGGCAATACCCGGCGATTTTTTTATTCCATGGGGAACCAGGAATAGATTTGTCCATAAGAACTGCAAAGCGGTAAATTAATGTCTGGGGCATAAAAAGGGTAAAACCAAAGAAAAACAGAAACAATACATTCATTAAAATAGGGTAAAGTTTTAAAATAGAACCGGATTCGCTGAACAGACAAAAAATACCAAATGCAAAAAGGGGAGCGGTAAGCCAAAAAAACGGCGTTTTTACTGGGAATATTCCGGCAGCGGTTTTAAAAATACCGGTCAACCGAAAAGCCATTAGAAATTAATCCAGCTCATGATGTTTCTCCGGCGGCTTTAATATATGCGGCAAGAGCATCCACAGACGCAAAATGTTTTCTATTTTCTGCATTTTCCGCTGAAAGTTTTACCCCGAATTTCTTTTTTATTGCAACACCAAGTTCTAATGCGTCTATGGAATCAAGACCCAGACCTTCCCTGAACAAGGGTTCGGAATCAATGATATCCTCGCTTTTAACGCCGTCAAGTTCGAGGGAGTTTATAATTAGTTCTTTAACTTGTAGTTTTAAATCATCCATAATCAAATTATAATAAAAAAGATCTTTTTATGTCAATATCTTATAATACTTATCCCGGCTTCTGGTACAGAGTTCCCTATATCCATTCTGTTATTTCTTTCTTTGACACTCCCCATTCAATGCCTATTTCCCATGATTTTATTCTGCAATAACGGCAAAACGGCATGGGTTTGCTTAAAAATTCATAAATTTCATCTATGTTTTTTGCTTTGTAAATATCGATACTATCATCATCCGTAACCTCCAGATTCTTGCAGAAACCTTTGGTTTCAAAATAGTTATTGAACCTGTCTGCAACCAACGGCAAGCAGCATGTTGAAAGCCTTCCGTTTTTTAGAAAAATACATTTATTTATTGTAATGCATAATTTGCTGTTTTCCTTTAAACTCTGCTTGCCGCTTAAATCTAAAGGCAGTTTACACCAGCTGTTTTTACTCATAAATATCGAACGTATCTTTAATGTAACTTTATGTTTTTTTGCAAGTTCCTTTATTTGTTTAACATTCAATTTTATGGGATAACTTGAAACAATAATGCGTATATTATTTTTTCTGCATGATTCCCAGAAAACGTCGTTCATTTTTTCCAGTAAAATTCCATTTGTAACAATGTTAATTGGCCCATCAAAATATTTTCTGGCAATTTCCGCAAGCTTTGAAATTTCCGGATGCAGTAACGGTTCGCCGCCCATTATATCAATATTTTCGTTATTTCTTCCGGCAAGCTGAGAAAGTCTTTCAAAATCTTTTTCAAAAACTTCTGTTTTTACAAAGTTTTGATCTGCAACAGATGAAAAATGATGGCATGATTTACAGTTTAAATTACAATGATCGGCTACATCTGTTTCAAACCGCAATTGTTTTCTTGGTTTAAGTCTCTGATTTGCAGTTATCCATAAATAAGAAAAGGCGCCGCTTGTATACAAAAACTGCCTTAATTTAACAATCCACCCTTTTTTTTGTTTCATACTGTAATGATAGTATTTTTTGTTTTTTTTGTCATTAGAAAACCCGTAGAATACACAATAGACCCGTATTGACCAAAAGCAAAAATTAAATATAATATCTTTAAGAGGAATTTTACGGTATAAGCTGCATGATAGAAAAAACAATACATTATATTTGGCTTGGAAATAAAGAAATACCTGAGAAGTTTCTGGGTTTTATTCGCAGCTGGCAAGAGCTTCATCCTGATTGGGAAATAATAAAATGGAACGAAGAAAATTTTGATTGTGAAGGTCATTCCTGGGTCAAAGCTGCAATTAAAAAGAAAAATTGGGCGCTTGCCGCTGATTTTATACGAAGTTATGTTCTTTTAAACTACGGCGGTGTTTATCTTGATACCGATATTGAACTTTTAAAACCATTAAACGAATTAACTGCAGAAAATGACTTTTTTATCGGATATGAATCAGATTTATGGTTTGGCAGCGCAGTTTTGGGCGCAAAAAAAGGGCATAGATTAATCAAGGAAGTGCACGAGAGATATCTTACACCCTGTAAAAAGGTTACCATCGGTTCAAATATGCTGACAGTTTTTAATTTCAGCGCTTCAACAAAGAGACTTTATAATATCAAACTGGACGGAAAAACCATAAAGTTAGATGACAATGTAAAACTTTTTTCGACAGAATATTTTTATCCTAAAAACTACATTACTCACAGAATAAAAATAACTGAAAACACAATTGCGATACACCATCTTTCTTCGACATGGCACTCTTTAGGAAAGCTGATAGGAAGAAGGATAGCCAAAGGTGTATGGCTCATTCTTAGAAAACATTTATTTAGCTGTTTTGAAAGAATTGCAAGAGTATACATGTTTTGGCAGCTTAATAGTGAATACAAAAAAAGACACCGGAAAAATTAATTTTTATGAATTTGTTAAATGTAAACATTTTTAATGTTAGTATTTTAAATGCAGGCATTTATGCAGCCATTTTTCTTACGATTGTCAGTCTATTTGTATTCCTTCTTTTAGTTGTATTAATTTTTTTAAATACCACATACCGCAGTCCTTTTAAAAAAAGGGTAAGAGAGTGCACCCAAAAAAAGAACGAGTTACAAATGTCTATGTTCTCCGAAGGGGTAACATGGGCGGAAAAATTTATAGAAAAACGGGAACAGCTTCATATAAAAAATGAAGGTCTTAATTTATACGGTGAATATATTAATTTTGGATTTGACAAATGTGCGGTAATTTTACAGGGAAGGTCTGAAGCACTGCTTTACTCTTATTATTTTGCCGGTGTTTATGCCAGAAACGAACACAATATTTTGGTTGTTGATGTCCGATCGCAAGGTCTTAGCGACGGGTTATATCAAACTGGAGGCATTAAAGAAAGTGATGATTTAATTTTATGGATTAAACATATAAACGAAAAATATAATATAGTTGATTTTACAGTTCACGGTATCTGCATTGGCGCTGCAACGGCGGTTTATGCATATAATAAACTTAAAAAAGAAGGTAACGTTTTATTAAAAAGGATTGTAACTGACGGATTATATAAAAATTATAACGAGTTTTTCAGAGCTCATGCCAAAGTTTTAAAAGCGCCTATGCTCCCTGTTATTTATGCTGCTATCAATGCGGCTTTTTTTCTTATATTTATTCTTGCAAAGGTTAGACCTTTTAGGGAAAATCCCATAAAATATATGAAAGATATTGATATTCCGGTTTTGTTTATCTGCAGCACTATGGACAAATTTTCTACTAAATCAAACAGCGAAGAACTGTTTAAAACGTGTGTTTCGGAGTATAAAGAGATTTACTTTTTTCCCAAAGGCAGGCACTCATATGTCAGGGCTTCACAAAAAACGGAATACGATAACTTAATTGCTGAATTTTTGCAAAAATATAAATAAGGTTTCCATAATGTGCAATTTGCTTGACGAATATTACAGTCCGGTATAATATTAAAAATATGCCTAAAAATACAAATTTAATTGACTGGTCTAATACATTCATGTGCGGAATAAAACTGATAGACGATCAGCATAAAGGACTAGTTGATCTCGTAAACGATATGTTTAATCACGTAACAGAAGATGAAGAACAGGAACGAAAATATCTTAATAAAGTTTTAGACGAAGCTGTGAGTTACATCAAAATTCATTTTGCAACAGAAGAAAAAATAATGGATGCTACAAAATATAAGGGTTATATTGAACATAAGAACGAACACAAAAAATTCATTTTAACTGTTCTTGAACATGTAGAAAAATTTAACTCCGGAACCCGGATACCTATTATGTCTTTTTCAAAGTTTCTTAAAGATTGGGTTTTGTCTCATATAGCGGTAGTGGATAAGCAGTATTTTGTGTATTTTAGAGAAAAAGCTTCACAAAAAGCAGACGGAACTTTAAGTATCAATTTGGCAGACGGTCAAGAAATCCTTTATTCAAGCGCGGCTCCCGGCGGAATATAATTACAGATACACTTACGAGGCATTGTAATTTCCCCGTAAAATTGTTAATATAATTTAATGTTTGAAAATACTGCCTTTTTGGCCAAAAAAGCAAAAATATCTCTTAAGTATTTTACTATATATAAGCTTCAAGCTGAACACGCAACACGCAACACGCAACACGCAACACTATTATACATACAATGTAACACAATTTCAACTACACAAAGTTAATTTTTTAATCTTTCAGAAACAAAAAAATTCTCATGTTATACAGATACCGCGCTATATATATTGCCGTTAGGTGACATGTTACACTGCGAAAAAGCGGAAGCAGGTACTAATAAAAGGAGGAACTTATGTATTTAAAAAGAAAATTATTTGCTTGTATCATCTTTGTAATGATGGTAGTGTCCGTTAATACTATTTATACTCAAGAAGCAAAGCAGAATTATTTGAATTTTGGTGCGAGCGGACTTTTGGCTGTATCAGACGGCGGGGCTTCTCCTGGAGTTGGAGCGGCGGTCAGTTGGGTTTTTCCCCGTCTTTTTTTAGATTCATTTGGTTTTGGAATACACTTTAATTTACTCGTGCCATTTGTGGAAAACAACGCAGGTTCAACAAATATTGGTCTTGCGCAATCGTTTTTACTGGGGCCGTCCGCTATTGTTTTTGAGAATGATGTGTTTTCTGTTCCCGTAACAATTGGATATAATTTCAACCATGTTCATGTAATGAAAGATGCTGGTCTAAATTTTGAATTAATTCCTGATTATGAGAATACTAGTGTTCTGTAAATAACAGATGACAAAATAAAAGATATGTGATATAATGGAGGTATGAAAGAAATACAACCAAAATTGAACAGAGAAGATCAAGATTTGATGGAGAAATTATTATCAGCAG
>Ga0123356_10000978_pt1 | contig 31713 bp, 24 predicted proteins | sample TergutEmb28metaG_2_FD_92546 | JGI IMG/M metagenome (GOLD analysis project Ga0123356, IMG submission 92546) | Embiratermes neotenicus P3 segment gut microbial communities from Petit-Saut dam, French Guiana - Emb289 P3 | ecosystem: Host-associated > Arthropoda: Insects > Digestive system > Gut ...
AAAATAACTTGAGTAGCAAAAGAATTGTCTTGCTCTTTTACAGATACAGCAGGTGGAATGTTTAACCTTGTTAATAAAAAATTACCATTAGAATTTCTTCCGCCCAATATTAATTTGTCAATCTCCTGCAACTTCATGTCAGCAAAAGTAAAGCCGTCGCAAATAAATAATCCGGTATCATTAAAACTATTATCCAAAGATCCATCATTATTAACGCATATTAATTGATCATAACTCCCAATTAAGTATTTATTACCGTATTGTAACATTTTTTTATATCTAAAGTCAGGCCATAAATCATCAAAATAGTAGAACCCGTTCATCCCAAAATTACTATTGATTACTCCATTGGGAGAAAAAGAGCACATAAAGGAATTATTGGCATAACCTGTAAGTAAAAGATTCCCATTTTTATCTTCAATGATGTTGTCGAAAAAAACGCTGAAAGTGGAAGTCTCCATTTTCCATATTCCATCATCAGCAAAATTTGTAACCAAACTGCCATTAGAACCCATTTTTAAAAACCATAACGGGCTTTTATGATCATCATTATGGCTAGCTCCAGCAACCAAAATAGATTGGTCATTTGATATTTTTATGCATGTTGGAAAAGGGTTATCGGGTAGTCCGAGATCTTTCCATATCACTTTTCCATCTATTCCAAAATCATGATCAAGTTCTCCATTATAGTTATATTTTGTAATAATGTTGTCTCCTACAATCAGCATAGAATCATCACTTTCAAGATTCACCCTACTGACAGTATAATTAATATCCAAAACAATTTCTCCATTATTACCAAAAGAACTGTCCATACTACCATCTTCATTAAGTTGTATAATAAGAGCGTTAAAAAGTTCACCTCCAACAAATAATATCTTGTTTTCATTCGTTATTTTAAAATCAAACATTCCGATAGGAAATATCCTTAAATGAGCTATCCCATTTATTCCGAAAGAACTATCAATTGTTCCATGGGCATCTGTTTTTACAATGAAAGGATCATAATCAAGAGATGGGACTCCTAACGCAAAAATATTACCTGCCATATCAAACTTGATACGTGGGAAAAATCCTCCACCAGGTATCACCGTCATCCCATTTTCCCCAAAAGTTGGGTCAAGCGTAACAGTTTGGGCGTAAATGCTGGTTGCAAGGAGGGTTGCAAGGAGGAGGGTGAAGGTTTTTGATGTTTTCATAATAAAAATAGTTTTGGCGAAAATAAAAAAAAATAAATTAGTTAAGCAAATAGGTGTGCTTATGAAAGATGAGGCGGAGAAGATGAAGGAGGTCATGTAAAAACGGTAGAAGGAGTTATCAAAAGCGCATAAAGAGTAAAAATAAAGCTCCTAATGCAATACAAATTTCAATTTTTGATGGCTGAAAAAGAGGGAGGAACCAATTGAATCACAATAATGAAAAATTAAAATCAGATTTTAATCGGACAATAGTGAAAAAAAATATTTCTTTGCAAACAAATCCTTTACCATGAATAAAAATCAAATCTACGTATTCATTAGCATCACACTTTTATTGGCTTCGGCATGCAAGCCGCCCGAAAAAGAATATGTGGCTCCCAAAATTTGGACGATGCCCGCTGTTGAAATTACAACCACAGAAGCTACTTTTAGAGCCAATTTTATGAAAGGCTCAGAAGATATTACGGTATTTGGCTTTGAATGGAAAGAAATGCTTGAAGAAGACTGGAAAATCGTTCAAGCACAAGCAGGTAATGGCAGCTACTCCCTTCCCGTAGTCAATTTGAAAGAAGAAGGTCAATACACCGTAAAGGCTTTTATTATTGATGCTTCTGATAATAAGTATCTTGGCGAAGAAAAAAGTTTCTTTACCAATGGAACATTGATGGATATTGATGGGAATGTTTATTCCACGCTACACTATGGAAATAAAGTGTGGATGACTGAAAATTTGAGAGTTACGCGCTATGCAGACGGTACGCTTGTGGAAGGCCGATCAGGTGGCCCCTGCGAGGAAGAAGATGGACCACCCGTGTACTATTACAGTGGAGATCATACGCCCTATTTTAAAGAGCCAAGTTTTGGACTGTTGTACAATTATGCTGCCACTCAAGGAGGAACGCCTTCGATTTTTCGCTATACTCAAGGTGTTTGTCCCGAAGGATGGCATATACCCTCTATGAGCGAGTGGAGGCAATTGGTTTACTATTGTGGAGGAGGTGCAAACATGAAGACCAAGACATGGGCAGAGCTTGGATATACCAATGCTAACTCAAGCCGGTTTTCTGTAGAACCGGCAGGATATTATTTTGACGACGTGGACGAAAATTTTAGAAGTGTTTACGCCGGCGCCTATTTTTGGGGAACAAGTACGTTTGATGCTGTTGTTCTTGTACGTGATTTTCCCGAAGTATATTATGAGAAGCTGGGAGATGCCGCAAGGTCTATTCGATGTGTTAAAGATTAAGAATTATGAATAAAAATCAAATTTATCTATTCGTTTGTATTTTGCTTTTATGGGCTTCGGCATGCAACCCGCCTGAAAAGGAGTACGTGGCTCCCAAAATTTGGACCATGCAACCTATTGAAATTACAACTGCAGAAGCTACTTTTAGAGCCAATTTTATGAAAGGATCGGAAGCGATCAAGGTATTTGGCTTTGAATGGAAAGCAACGCTTGAAGAGGATTGGCAAACAGTTCATGCACAAGCAGGTACCGGTGGTTACTCCCTTCCCATGGTCAATTTGAAAGAAGAGATTCAATACACCGTAAAAGCTTTTATAGTTGATGCTTCTAATAATAAGTACTTTGGCGAAGAAAAACGTTTCTACACCGGTGGAACGCTGACTGATATTGACGGGAATGTTTATTCCACGCTACGCTACGGGAACAAAGTGTGGATGACTGAAAATCTGAGAGTTACGCGCTATGCAGATGGCACCCCTGTGGAAGGTCGTTCAGAGGGTCCCATTGAGAATGGCGATGGACCCGTGTACTATTGGAACGGAGAGCATACGCCATATTTTATGGAGCCCAATTTTGGATTGTTGTACAATTACGTTGCCACTACAGGAGGCGCGTCTTCGCTTTTTTATCGTCAAGGTGTTTGCCCTGATGGGTGGCGCATGCCTTCCGGGGGCGATTGGATGGAATTGGTCTCAATATGTGAAGGTACCGAAAATATGAAGACCAAGACATGGAGGGAACTTGGCTATACCAACGCTAATTCAAGCCGGTTTTCTATCGAGCCGGCAGGGTATTATACCGACTTTGATGATGAAGGTTTTAGAAGTGTTTACTTTGCCGCTTATTTTTGGCCATGTACATTCCTTTTTCGTGATCTTCCCGGAGTTCATTGTTTTCAGCTGGGAAACTCAGCAATGTCTATTCGATGTGTTAAAGATTGTGAATTTTGATCACTAATTATTCCTAAAATCTCTTTGTGCTTTATATTTCAAATCCTGTAGCACAGAGGCTTTTACATTAATGGTGAAATTCCAGCCTCTTCTCCAGCCGAAAGGAACCCAATTGAACCTCATTTCCCAGCAATGCAAGTCACGGTAAATATCAATAGAGGTAAAAGAGATGTCTCTTTGTTGAATATCGTATCCTGTGGTGATCCCGATTTTCCATTTACGCGTAATGTTTATATCGGCAATTAGATTGACGGTTTGCACAATATTGCTGTCGTATTTTTTTACATCTCTGTTTGTAGTGTAATAGATGAGGTTGTCGAAAGTAATGTAGGCAAATGTGTAATTAATAGTAACGTTCCATGGCGTTCTGAAATCGGGGCGCACGTTGGGCATGCCCAAACTGTTTTCGGGAAAAATAGATTCCTGCGGTTTGGGCGCTTCATCGGCAGATTTTTCTTCTTTTTTCTTCCTTTTAAAGAATTCTCGGTTGAGTCGCAAATTCACACCAAGATTCAGCTCTGAGCCGGAAAAACGCATCCCTCTTCCGTTCACTTTCGCTTCCGTTTGGTTTACTTTTCTTCCTTCGCTGTTAATGATATAAGGGTCGAAACTCAGTCGGAAAGTAACATCTAAAAAGGAGAAAAGAGAAGTTCGCCCAAGAATGGTAAGTGGTTGCCAATTAAGCGAGTCGGCAGCAAAGTCGTATCCGCAAGAGATCCCAACATTATCAAAAAGCGTAAATTTTCGCGTGCCGGTAATGGTGTCTCTGCTCGACTTTATTTTAATTTGCAGATTGTTGTTTATCGTTAAACGTGTAACAGCCCGTGTGCGAGGTATGCCGCCACTAAAATAAGCATATTGTACCTCCTGACCGGTAATAGTATTAAAATAAGTGCCGTAATTATTTCCATTTAAATTGGGTTGGTATGAAAAACTTAAATCGGGCGACATGACATGCCGCGCTTGCAGCCCCCCCCTTCTGGTAGCGTAATCAAAAAAGACTTTGGTGGTTAACGAAGTAGATAAATTCAAATCGTGCATGGCATAAAAACCGCGTTGAAAAACAGCTTCGGTGTTTGATCTTAAGTTACCATTTTCAAGAGTATCCGGAACAAATATGCGTTGGTCGCGTTGCAGATACCACCTTTCCGTTAAAGTTGCATTAGTATTCCAGTTAAACGCTTTGCCCACTTTTATAGGGATGTTCAACGGAACAGTGTGCTGAATATTGGATTGGATCTCCTCCCACGTTTTCGGCAAGAAAAAAAGCGAATCTATGGTGTTTATCTGGTTCGACACTTGCGAGCTCCATCTCATAGAAATATTATCATACCATTTGAGTTTCCCTGCTTTATGTTTTTTGCGGAAAGGATAAAATTGCCGTAAAGACATATTGATTGTTGGAATAGAAAGGCTAACATCTTTCTTTTGAGTATTTTGTCTGTAAGAAAGAGCGGCATCAAAAAAGAAGACCCCATTGGCGTTGGTGGAAAAACTCACAGAGGAGTTAAACTGATTTGACAAATAATCTTCTATAGATGAAGGAGTTACTCTGTTAAATTCGGAGCTGTTTATAATATTCACATGTGCAGAGAACTTGGTGGTAGGGTGCGATTTTGGGTCCTGATGATGTTTCCAAATCACACGAAAATTGTCTGAGCGTACCCGGGAAGGCGTTTGGCGTTCGCCGCGAAAATCTTGTACAAAGGCTAACTCTATATCACCGGCGCATTTGTATCGGAATACATAGTTGGCTTTTGTCTTAGCTCCCCAACTTCCACGCGTAGAGATGTAGCCTAACAAGCTTAAATCGAAATTATCGTTGATCCCAAAATAATATCCGAAGTCTTCAAAGTAAAACCCAAGATTAGCGCCTTCGCCATAGGTAGGCATAATAATACCGGAAGAGCGGTCTTTATTAAGTGGGAAATATCCAAACGGAATGGCTATAGGCGTAGGAATATTTCCAAAACTCATATACGCCGGCCCCGTGATAATCTTATCATCCTGAATCACTTTGGCTTTCGTGAAACGTATCTGAAAGTGCGGATCCGGCAAATTGCAAGTAGTGTATTGCCCGTCTTTAATGTAGGAAGTTTTTTTATCCACATGTTTTACATAATAACCGTGAATGAAACCCTCGCCTTCTACGGTAATTACTTTGGTTACTTTTGCTTTTTGAGAATTGAAATTATAACGCATTTCCTGCGAGCGGAACTCGGTATCGCCTTGCTTAAAAACGGGATGCCCGTGAACGTGCCCGGAACTGTCGGCAACTCCCGAAGCATACAACTCGCTGGTTGTAAACCCAAACTCCATGAACGCCGCCGTTAATTCAATATCTTCATAATATGCTTTTGCATCCTCAAACAAAATAATTTTTCTCTTTTGCAAGTTAATAATGATGGAGTCCTGACTAATATATTTTACCGAAGATTCTATTGCGTCTGGAGATAATCTTTTTTTTGATGGGCGGAAATCGGTTGCTGAGAAAGAAAGAGAATCGGTTGTTGAGTAAGAAAGTGTATCAATTGCTACCGAATCTGTAAGTGCAAATTCATTAATAATCGTATCTGTGAGAGCGTAAAAGTTGTTTTGATATAAGAAGGTGGTGTCTGATTGCCCCTGTAAGTTATTAAATACAAAAAACATACAAACCCACAAACAGGAGTTCATGCGCAAAAAATATAAACAATGGGGTCGGTATATTTTCTTTGTCAAAGTGTATGCAGGGTTGTCAAAGTTGTTTTTTTTGTATTTGCTCTTTAATAAATATGCAAAAATATAAGATTATGAACATAAAAACAGTACTTTTAGTATGTTTTGCATTCACTTTTTTAAACATAACCGTATTTGGGCAGGCGAAAGATAAAATTGCTAAAATTGTGATTGATGCAGGACATGGCGGAAGCATGCCCGGCGCAGTGGGCAAATTGTGCAAAGAAAAAGATATTAACCTCAAAGTAGCGCTACACCTTGGCAGATTGATTTCCCATAATTTTGATGATGTTACGGTGTTTTACACGCGCAAAACAGACGAGACGGTGGAGGTTTACAAACGCGCAGAAATGGCAAACAGACGCAAAGCCGATCTGTTTATTTCAATTCACTGTAATGCTGTGGACGGAAGACCCCATGTTACCGGCATTGAAACTTTTGTGATGGGGGTGGGAAAATCGGAGGAGAGCATGGCGATTGCCAAAAAAGAGAATGCGGATATATTGTTGGAAGCAGATCATGAAACCAACTATTCCAATTTCGACCCCAACTCGCCGGAAGCCTACATCGTTTTTTCTTTATACAGCTCTGCTTACCTGCACAGTTCTTCCATTTTTGCCTCCAAAGTGCAAAAACATTTAGTTACTAACACGCAAATGGTTGACCGTGAAGTGAAGCAAGCCGGATTTTTAGTATTGTATAAAGTAGCCATGCCCAGCATTTTAATTGAATTGGGCTTTATTTCCAATGCAGAAGAAGAAAAATTCCTGATGCGCGAAGATGTCCAGGAAGTAATGGCCGTAAGCATCTATAACGCTTTTGTAGAATACAAGAATTTGATGGAAGGCACTGAAAGACCTTTTTGGTCTGTTCCGGAAATAACCGGCTTGGAAAACTCTACTGAAATTTTTGAAGTTCTTGCCCCCCCCGAAATCGCCGAAGTTTCAGAAATTCCCTCTGAACTCCCCGAGGCTACTTCCGAACTCCCTATCGTTCACAGTCTCCCCCAAACCCAAACTCTTGATACTCCCCAACCCCAACCCCTTGATACCTCCCACCTCTTACCTCTCACCTCCCACCTCTCACCTCCCACTACCGAAATCTGCTTCCGAATCCAGTTCTTCGCCAGCAAGGAAAACCTATACACAACCGATAGAAAGTTTGCCTCACTCCAAGAAGTAAAAAAAATCAACGAAAACGGCATTTGGAAATACACTTCCGGAAATTTCGAAACTTTGGCAGAAGCGCAAGCCGCAATTAAAAATGTAAAAAAAGAGTTTCCCGATGCTTTTATTATTGCCTTTCACAATGAACGAAAGATCTCTGTTCAGGAAGCGCTGGATTTGATGCGATGAAAACCGCTCTTAAATATTTACGCCTCGTTTTGCCGCACTTGGGTATCGCCTTCATCATTTTGGCAATGGTTTTGGGACTTTTTTATAATTGGCGCGGAAAAGCAGTGTTGCTCACCACCGATAAAACAAATGTTTTCATTACCAATAATAACGAACTTAAAATTGTACCCTACGCCCTTACATTAACACAATTTAACATTACCCATTACGATACGGGAGAACCGAAATGTTTTGAAGCGATCATTGAAGTTGAAGAAAATAATGAAACCCAACCTATTGCTTTATTTGTGAACCACCCTTATAAAATGGCTTTTGGGCAAGATTTGTATTTGATAAGTTATCATTATTTACAGCCGGAAAATGAAGTTTGCTGCGTGGTGGAGTTGGTGCATGAGCCGTTTCAAGGCATATTTTTAGCAGGCATTATTTTTTTGATGGTGGGGTTGTTGCTCAATCTGTTGACTTTATTCTATTTTCGCAATCCAAAATTTTAACAATGCCCATTAAAATCATAAAACTACTTTGTTGCCTATTATTGATTTCCACTACTGCATGGAGTCAAAAAAACGAACTTAATGTATTGTATAAAGAGAAAGTTTTTGGGAAAAACCTGATGGATGGAACTGATATAAAAGGCGTTGAGTTTATATTTCCGGAAAGAATTGATGATTGCTTTCTTGATCCGGAAACAAATTTTTTAACTGTTCAATTAAGAGGATTAAGTTTGGATAGAAAATGGCTTAATAATACCGGCTCTATTCTGCAATATGATTTAAAAAATAAAAAAGTTTTATGGGATAAGTTTTTTTCTTATACAGGTGATGATATAATTCAGTTTAATAAAATATTGATTTATTCGAGTTTACTTAATAGTTATAAAATTGATCCTTATTCCGGAAAATCAATTTGGAAAACAAAAAACAGAATATTTCTTGGCACTCCGCGAGGTAATATAGGCATTGCCTATAAGTTTGATATGTGGTTAGGGGGAATAAATAAACTTGAAGGTGTTGATTTAATGAGCGGTAAAAAAATATGGACAAGAAAAATTTATCAATGGGATAGATTGCATGATGCCTTTTTTATTAACGATTCTACTTTGATGGTCATTGCTTCCGGCTTAAACTCCATAAATATAAATACGGGCAAAGGCTGGGCTTTTTACATGTCTTCAGAATCGGAAGGTTTTACAGGGTTAATGTCTAATGTTCTTATTGACAGTAATTTTATTTACATGGCATCTCAATATCAAATTGTGAAACTAAATAAAAACTCCAGAGATGTAGTATGGAAACATCCATTTCGACATAATTTGACAACAGTATCATCTATTTTCATGGATGATAGCGCGGTTTACATGATTAACAGAGGATTTGGCTTTAAAGGCAAACAACAACGGGATTGCGGAAGAACTTTCATCGCTGCATTTAACAAGCAAACGGGAGAGCAGAAATATTTCACATTACTTGATAAAAAAGATGGGGCTATTCTTGGTTTCCGCTTGGTAAAGGATGAAGTATATTTATTGTTTCAAAACAAAATAGCGACATTTAATTTTAAAACCGGAAATGGAGTCCATGCAAAAGAGTTTCCGAAAGAAGATTTCGATGAGTTGCGTTTTTTTATTGGAGAGCAAGTATTTATTGATAATCAACACGAACATTTTTTTAGTCTTGTTCAAAATGATTCAACAAATTTGCACGTTTTGACTATTCAGAATAAAATTATTTCTGTAAATAATCAGCTTAATGTAATGCATGAATTTGAAATAGGAGATGTTTACGTGAGCTATTTGCATGTTGAAGATTATCAGTTTATAGCAAAGGATAATAAAACCTTCATTATTAATGATACAGGTAAAAAAATTGCAGAACTTGAGGCTTCAAAAGACGCTTTTCTGATGGATAATGTATTATACGATACGCGAAATAGGAGTTTTATAGCTATTGATCTGAAGGGTGTTATCCTGCCTAATGAAAATTATTGACCGAACCTTTTAAAACCAACTCCCGCTTACCAAGCTGTTTCGCGTTTTTACTACTAATAACTTCCCCTCCGCGTTGCTCCAATGATTTGCGCGCATCTTTGGCGACTTCTGCACCGGATACTGCAACTTTTATACTTTCGTTCAGGTTTTCAGGTTCTGTTTTTTGCGAAAGTTCTGTAGCAGATGCTTCGGCAAGCATGTTAAGAATGAGCTCTACATTGGTCATGTTGTCGCGTAGGTTTTCCTTCTTCAAACCCTTGTGCTTTTTGTACTCTTGTGTGTTCATGTCTGACCAAGTTTTGTACATTAAGTCAGTTAAAAAGGCGTATTCCTGTCCTTGTTTTACACCTGCTTTGTCCCATTCATCGGTTAGGGCTTTGCGCACCTCAATAGATTTTATGCGTTGGTTAATCCAGCTTTCGCTGTAACCTAACCGGCGGTAGTTTTGAATGGCACGGTCAATAGAAAGTTCAGGGTCAATGGTTTCATCAATTCGTTCACTGCCCACTTTTGCAAGCCATAGTTTAAACGGCTCTGCTTTTTTGCTGGGAATAGATTGAATTAATCGCAAAACTTGTTTGGTATCAGCTACATCTGTAAGTCGCATTTTGCCGTCTGGAGCATGCATTTTCAAACCGTGACAATTTGTCACGGTTTCATTGCCTTCTTCTTTGAGACGTTGTTTTAATTTACGCCAATAAGCAGCAGGGTCAATACTTTCGGTTAGCGTTTCAATGACATCCACCACCGAGAACCACCATTTTTCAGCATTTTCATCCCATAAAGCGCGTACTTGCTTATTTTCAAAAAGTTGGATTTTGTTATTTATCTCTTCCATGTTATTAAATATTTTTCTGATGTATTTATTTTTCTGTTTTTCTGATTGGCAAAAATATGTTTTTTTTAGAATATTATGTTATCTTCGCAATCAAAATTTCCAAACCTTGAAAAATTACCCTAAACTCATCGCCCAAACCCTCGGAATTGCCGAGCATTACGTGAAAAATACGTTGGATTTGTTAGAATCCGGCGCCACCATTCCGTTTATTTCGCGGTATAGAAAAGAGAATACCGGCAGTTTTGATGAAGTGCAAATTGCCGAAATTCGCGACCTGTACGAGAAATGGGTGGAGTTGGATAAACGCCGTGGCGTAATCTTAGATTCTATTGAAGAGCAAGGAAAACTGACCCCCGAATTGGCGCAGAAAATTAACAACGCGCAAACAATGAGCGAGTTGGAAGACTTGTACTTGCCCTATCGTCCGAAGCGGAAAACCCGCGCTACTGTTGCCGTTGAAAAAGGATTGGAGCCGCTGGCGATTATCATTTACGAACAAAGACAAATTCAATTATATCAAATTGCAAAACAATATATTGATATTGAAAAAGGCGTAAATAATGCAGAAGAAGCCCTGCAAGGCGCCCGCGATATTATTGCCGAATGGGTATGTGAAGATATCGCCGTGCGTGTAAAAATGCGCGATACGTTTACTAAATTTTCTACCATCGTTTCTAAAATGGTGAAAGGAAAAGAGGAAGCCGGAAGTAAGTTTAGTCTCTATTTTGATTCCAAAGAACTGTTGTGCAAAGCGCCTTCACACAGAATTTTAGCGATGTTCAGAGGCGAAGAGGAAGGATTTTTAAGACTTACCATTGAGCCGGATGCCGAGAAAACGGTTTCTTTGATCAAGAAAAGTGTACTGAAAGGATATGGCGTTTGTTCAGAGCAAGTTTCATTAGCAGTAGAAGATTCGTACAAACGTTTGCTTCAACCGCAAATGGAAACCGAAATGCGCAAACTTTTTAAGGAGAAAGCCGACAAAGAAGCGATTGCGGTTTTCGGAACGAATTTACGCCAGCTACTCATGGCGGCGCCATTAGGACAAAAAACGACGTTGGCTATTGACCCGGGATTTAGAACAGGTTGTAAAGTGGTGGTACTAAGCGAACAAGGGCAGTTATTAGCGCATGATGTTATTTTTCCGCATCCACCGGAACCGCAATACAAAGTTGCTTCGGATACTTTGCGGAATTTGGTGGAAAAATATGAGGTAAAAGCGATTGCCATCGGAAACGGTACTGCCGGCAGGGAAACCGAGACGTTTGTGCGCTATATCCCTTTCGAGCGAAGCGAGAAATCTCATGCAAATCCCATTACGATTGTGATGGTAAATGAAAGCGGCGCCTCTATTTACTCAGCTTCCGAAGTAGCCCGCGAGGAGTTTCCCGATTATGATGTAACGGTGCGCGGCGCAGTGTCCATCGGACGCCGGCTCATGGATCCGTTGGCAGAGTTGGTAAAGATTGACCCGAAATCTATAGGGGTCGGGCAATATCAGCATGATGTAAATCAGCAGTGGTTGCAGAAAAGTTTGCAGGAAGTAGTGGAAAGTTGCGTGAACAGGGTAGGAGTGGAGCTCAATACCGCAAGCAAGGAGCTGTTATCGTTTGTTTCCGGTGTGGGTCCTGCATTAGCCAAAAATATTGTAGAGTATAGAAATGCAAACGGGGCGTTCAAAAACAGAAATGCGTTGAAGAAAGTGCCGCGTTTTGGAGAAAAATCCTTTGAACAGGCCGCAGGTTTTTTGCGCATTCATGGCGCCGCCAATCCGTTGGATGAAAGCGCTGTGCATCCGGAATCCTATCCGGTTGTAGAAGCTATGGCAAAGCGATTAAATACCCAAATTCCGGAGTTGATGAAAAGCGAAACGTTGCGCAAACAAATTCAGCTGCGCGATTTTATCTCGGAAAAAGTAGGATTGCCCACGTTGCAAGATATTATGCAGGAATTGGCAAAACCCGGGCGCGACCCGCGCGAACAGTTTGAAACGTTCGAGTTCGACCAATCTATCAATTCTATTAACGATGTAACGGTGGGTATGAGCGTGCCGGGCATCGTTACCAACATCACTAAATTTGGTTGTTTTGTGGATATCGGCGTGCATGTGGATGGTTTGGTGCACATTAGCCAATTAGCAAATCAATATGTAGAAAACCCAAACGATGTGGTGAAACTTAACCAAAAAGTTTGGGTAAAGGTTACGGAGGTGGATTTGGTGAGGAAGCGGATTAGCTTGACGATGAAAGGTTAGTACCGAACGTTTCGCATCTTAATCCAGAAAACATTCATGTTTAATATGTTTGATATCATTGCTTCTTCACCGTTTGCAAAACGTACCTGCATTTTAATATTATAGTTTCCGGTTTCAAAAGTCTTGTTCCACTCCAATTTATCTCGTGCTTCTACATACTCATCAACGCCAATAAACCATTTTAAACTGCCCTCCGCTGTGTGCATGCACTCTATCTCGGCTCGGAAATTTATTTCTTTGCAACTGAAAGTTGTATCCGGTAAATTTTCATAATAGATATTGTTGGCATAAAACACCACGCTATTTGGTTCAGGCTCTAAGGTAACGACCTCGCTGAGATTACCGGCAGAGTCTATCGCCTGTATATGAATGTATTTGGTCAAATCTTGAACGGTATAGGTTACAAACTGATTGTTTGTAGCCGCCATAAACAGTGTAGTAGAACTAAAAGGGTTCGGCACCCCGTTAGGATTATTATCTTCCGAAATATAAAAGCCTCTCAAACCCGATTCGTTTATTACATCCAATATATTTGAAATACAGGTATCGGCATAGTTAGTAGTATTGGTTGCCTTAACATAAAAGCGGTAGAGGCTGCCATTATCTTTAGACAGTATCTCTATCAGGTGGCAACTGTGGCGCTCTGTAGTAGGTGTATCGGGCGCAGCAAGGTCGAGGGCGGAGCATATTTTGGCAGTTGTATCAGTTGTAAATTGGGCTGCATACCATAATGTATTGGCTATTACTTTTTTTTCATGATCTGTTGCTGCTCCATTAGAATGTCCGGTTTGTATCATAGCAGCATTGTTCCAGGTGGTAAGGTAAAAATCATTTGTTCCTCCATACATTTCTGTTACAGGTGCATTAAAAATATTCGGATTTATCAATGGATCGGGAAAACTCATCCAAACAACGCCACGAGCAAATTGTCCTGATGAATGAGTAAGAGGAATAGTTAAGATACTTTCGTAGGAAATAAGATGGGGATACTTCAACAGAAAACCATCGTTAATTACTTTTATTCTCTCGCTACCTCTTCTATACAATTGATCACTAACAAGATGTATATTGATTTTATCTGCCAATTCCGCAAAATTTGGCATAGTATTTCTTTGTGTATCGTGACCAAAGAGCACTCCTCTTCCTGAATTAAGAAAGTTTCTAACGGCATTAGCAGAAGTAGAATTAAGGTCTTGGCTATTATTCCCATCCCACGAACCGAACACAATAGCATCATATATATACTCGCCTCCGCTTTTGAGATGAGCATCAGGATTAGCGTTGAAACTTGTCATTGTTACAGGCGTAACGGTTATTTTCCCCAATCCAATAGCAGGGTCATCCATCCACGTTTTTAAAGTATTTGAGTTTGCTATATTAGGATAGACATTCAACACTTTAATGGTTTTATCGTAATTGGTTGATGCTGTTTGCCATCCTCCTATCACCTCGTTCCATTGGTAGAGTGTAAATCCATAAGCGCCTGTGGACTTCAACTGTAGCCACTGCCATTTCAACCCCAAACAGCCTTCGGGAGAGGTACCTGTGGTGTAGAGTTCTAAACCCTCGCACTGTATTTCGCAAGCTATTACTTCCAAAAACATTGGGTCGCTCATAGCGCGACAGTTTTCCAGATTTATGTTTCCAACTCCTGCCACTGCCAAACGGTAATATCCCTGATGGTTTGCCGTAACATTCGGGATGTTTAGAGTTAAACTGTTCTCGCCAACAATAGCGACCCAACTCTCGTGATATAAATCTCCTGTTATGCTATAGAGCCATTGATATTCAAGAGGTGGATTAAAAGTGCCATCGTTGATGAAGCTACCTGTTAATTGTGCAGAACTCCCCAAACAAACCGCTTCAACCGGCACAATCACGTTTACAGATGGAGTACAAAGTCGAATTTCTATGTCGTCAATTACAAAATCGTTTCCGCTGGAACCGGAGTGATTGTTCATTATTTTGAAAATTACCGAAGGCGTTGAGCCTGTTATAGTAAATGTTATGCCGTAATGTGTCCAGTCGTTGCAGGCAAAAGGATCAGAAACCGATACGCAATTTTGAGTGTTGCAGCCTCCGGCATTGGGTATTTCTCCTGTATTCAATCGCTGAAGTTCTGTTCCTGTTAAATCTTCAATAATGATAGAAAGATTTGCTCTTTGAAATCCGGGTGCAACACTTGCCGCCCACATTGAAAAATAGAGTGTACTACCTACGCATAAGTTGTCAATTTTGGTTCGGTAAAATTGTCCGGAAGAATTACTATTGCCATCCACCTGCAATAAGTAGCCCCGTGTATAGTTGTAGGGATGAGTATGGTCGTCCATCCAAATCCACCAATCTCCGTGATGATGGCCTTCTTTACGAATGGAGTAAAAACCTGCTCCTGCGGGGTTTTGCGATGGAGTGTACCCGATTATCTTGTCACCGTAAAGTAGTTGCATATCCTGATTCGACATAATGGGCGGATCTAAAGGACTGTTTCCTCCAAAATCCTCACGAAAAAGTATGGTACCGTTAGAACAATCGGTATTTTGCGCATGCACTACAGAAACACAACACACCATTAGGAAGAAAACATAAATTTTTTTCATTTTTGGGTTCTCCGTTTTCGAGAGAGGCTAATGCGATATCGGTTTGGGATAATTAAATCGCATTCCCAATCAAAAACACCGCCGCAATCCCAATAATAGGATACAACTCCGCAAATACAATCAGAATCAAGCTGCGGCCAAATAAATCGAAGCCGGAGCCGATGCCGTTAATCGCGTTAGCGCCTGCCTGTGCCTGACGAATGGCGGAGAGCAAGCAAAGGATTCCCAACATTAAACTAACAGAGAAGATGGCAGTTGCTTGAAAGAAAGTAACTGTATCCACCAAATGTTTGGAAAGAAGGAAATAGCCGAGAAAGCCATAAAGTCCTTGCGTAGAAGGAATGGCGGAAAGAATCAGGTAATTTCCAAATTTGTCGGGATTCTTTTTCATTGCTCCAATTGAAGCGTTTGCAGTAATGGTTACGCCGTAAATACTTCCAAGCCCTGAAAGTGTAAGCATAATTCCAATGCCAATGTAGGCTAAAAGGATAGATTCCATAGGTTTTCTTTTTTAATGGTTAATATTTTTTAGTGGTTAATTTTTTAGTGATTAGTGGTTAGTGGTTAATTCGTAATTCGTAATTCCTAATTCTCAATTCTCAATTCTCAATTCTCAATTTGCTTCCTAAACGGCTCATACGCCTTTCCGCCGCCTTCGAATCCTACGTTGTTGTAAAATTCAACGAAGGTAAGACGGATGGGGTGGATGAATGCGCCTAAGCTGTTGATGGCTATGTTAATGGAGTGTCCGAATAAGAGTATGAGTATCATTACCAATTCTCGTGCAATGATGATGTCGGGCGCCATATTCATGGCGAGTTGGTTGAATACCAACCCTAAAACCGCTCCTGAAATGCCCAGCGCAAACAGACGGATGTAGGAAAGCACGTCGCCCACAATTCCCGATATTTTGTTGTACAAGCCGAACAGTCCGGCGCCAATACTTCCGGGTACGCCGCGCAAACCTTTTGCAGGATTGTTGAAGAATAGCATCATAAAACCTCCGGCAGCGGTAACTATTTTATGAGCAGTAGCCTGATAAACAGCATCTATCGTGCCATTTTCTGCCATAAGATAAACGGCAGCATTTCCCACAATGGTAATCACCCATCCAAAAGTATCAAGAGAATAGAAGAAGCCGTATCGCATCCATTTCGTTATAGCTTTGATAATGAGGGCATACACAATTTGTACAACACCTATAGCCAGCGCAAACATAAAGAGTTGGTTAGAGTCAAAGATGAGGTTTCTGTCTCTCAGCGGTTGCAGCCAACTCCAGTTTGCTATACCATCATCATTAAGGAAGGGTATTCCAAAGAATGTTCCGCTCAAGAAACCGAAGATGATCGTGCCGATAGCCAAATAGGTAACTAACCGCCCTGCACCGCGCATAAAGCCATTTTTGGAGCGCCGCAAGATAATGGAAGCTATCAGAAGTATCAATCCGTATCCGCAGTCGCCTAAGCAAAGTCCGAAGAACATGGCGTAGAAAGGCGCAAAGAATGGGGTAAAGTCGAAGGAATGATAATCAGGCCGGTCGTAAAGATCTCCAATCATTTCAAAAGCTCTCGCAAAGCGATTGTTTTTGAGTTGGATGGGCGGATTATCTTCCGGTGTGGGTGTTGAAACGTTGAAATAGATCGCTTCATTTTTCAGCATATCAGTAGTTTGCGGCTCGTTTTCTTCGGGAACATAGCCTTCCAGAATCATTAACTTTTCTCCTGCTGCCGCATCTCCGCTCAACTCTACTTTTTCAAAATTGATATGGTCGTTTACTATTTTTTCGTGGTAACGCAAGGTTTCAATCTCTTGCTGTGCAATTTGGGCTAACTCGCTGTCAATTTCGCGGTTACGTGTCTCAATTTTCTTTACATCGTTATTCCAGCCGGAAATTGACTTTTCTGAAAAACGGATATGTTCGGCTTCAATATACGGAACGCCCGGGTTTTGAGTAAGCGTAGCAAAATAAACTTGCGATCCGCTCTGTGTCAGTATAATGGCGTTGTAATCTTCCAACCATTTTTCATCAAATTTCGATTTGGCAATTACAAAGGTGTTCATGTACCAACCTTTTTCGGCAAGGCGGGCAATGTTTTCCGGCTCAAAATTTCCCAAAGGCGCAATGCGGGCTATTTCTTTTTGAATGCCTTGTTTTTCTAAATAGAGATTGTCTTTTTCAGCAAGCCGCGCTTCGGTTTCTTCCAAAATTTTATCTCCGGCTGCATTTTTATCTACCGCCTTTAGTTCTTTAACCTTCTTTTCCTGATTGATGTAATTAAGCGTTCTGATGACCTCCTGATAACGTTTTTCCAACTTCATGAACTCCATGAGTTTGTCATTTTCCGCAAAAGCGCCCGATTGTTTCTGAACGATATGTACAATGCCTAACTCTCTCAATTTTAACAAGAAAGATTGATAGTCTTTGTGATAAATCAGAAAATCGTATTTTTTCATTTTAACAATCATGCCACTTCCTCCTTTCTTCGTGCTTTATCTAAGTTGGTTCTCATAATTTTCTGAGAAGCTTTAGAGAGACTTTCTTCATCTTCAAGGTATCTTTTTATTTTTCTTATCGCGTCGGAATATCCAGGGATTTGCACTTTTTCAAACAAATTTACTTTTTGGGTTGTTTTTTTACGGGCATATTCCAGTTGTTCTAATTTTATTTGCTCAATTTCTGCCTTAATCCCTTGTTCAGCCAATCTTTTTAGCAAAGCAAGACCGTCGGAAAACCAAATAGGAGAGTTAAAGCGGCTGTAGGGCTTTTCATCAAAAGTTACACTTCCGAAAATCGGTAAGAGCACTCCTGCTACTTTTTTAGTTTCAATAGCCACATCTGCCACAGTGATCAGGTTAGGGTTAAACTCGTTCCATAAACTTGCCAAGTGATCATATTTCTTTATTTGTTGATCAAGTTCCTCTTTTAATTCAAGAAAACGGTCTTTAGTTCGTTTCACTTCCATTCTTAATGCGCTTTCTTTACTCTTAATGGTTGGCAATGCACGTACTCTTATCTTCAATTGCTTTTCGAGTAATTGGAGTGAAGTTTTGTTATATTGAAATTTTATTGCCATTTTTTAGTGGTTAGTGATTAGTGATTAGTGATTAGTGATTAGTGATTAGTGGTTAGTGGTTAATATTTAATGATTTCTTAATTCTTAATTCTCAATTCTCAATTCTCAATTCTCAATTCTCAATTCTCAATTCTATTTTGGCCAGTATTTCTCCACAAACACCGCCTTAATATTCACTTCTTCCGGAGAAAAATACTTTGCAAAGAGTTTCCATGCTACGTTTAGCATTTCGGTGGTGTCTAAACTTACGTCAATTGCTAACAGGTCGCGGGCGTAGTCTTTGGCAAAGGCTAAGGTGCGCTCGTCGTATTCGGTAAGGTCAAACCCGTTTTCCAATTTGGTACGCGCATTGGAGGCATCGGCGTAAAGACGCACGGCGGCGTTCATCACCTGCGGATGGTCTTCGCGGGTTTTCTTGCCAATTACCAACTGTTTTAAGCGCGATAGAGAACGGAACGGGTCAATAATTACCTTGCCGGTATCGGTGTCGCGACGCAGATAGAGTTGTCCTTCAGTAATATATCCTGTGTTATCCGGTACGGCGTGCGTAATATCTCCGCCGGATAAGGTGGTTACGGCAATGATCGTAATGGAGCCACCATCAGGAAATTGCACTGCTTTTTCGTAGATTTTCGCCAAGTCGGAGTATAACGAGCCGGGCATAGAGTCTTTAGATGGAATTTGATCCATACGGTTGGAAACGATGGAGAGCGCATCGGCATAGTTGGTCATATCTGATAATAAAACCAATACCTTTTCATGTTTTTCTACGGCAAAATGTTCTGCCGCCGTGAGCGCCATATCGGGAATGAGCAATCTTTCTACGGAAGGGTCTTCTGTTGTATTAATGAAAGAAACGATGCGGTCTAATACGCCTGCGTTGCTAAATGTATTTTTGAAATACAGATAGTCATCATTGGTCATTCCCATACCTCCCAAAATGATTTTATCCGATTGCGCATGCAGCGCCACCAAAGCCATTACTTCGTTGTAGGGCTGGTCGGGGTCGGTAAAAAACGGAATTTTTTGTCCGGTAACCAACGTATTGTTCAGGTCTATGCCGGCAATTCCGGTAGCCAACAGTTCGGAGGGTTGCTCGCGGCGCACCGGATTTACAGAGGGGCCACCAATCTCCACTTCTTTGCCTTCCGGTTGCGGTCTGCCGTCAATAGGCTCTCCGTAAGCATTAAAGAACCTGCCTATTAATTGGTCTCCTACTTTCAAGGTGGGCGCTTTTCCCATGAAGATTACCTCCGCGTTGGTGGGAATACCTTCTGTGCCTCCAAAAACTTGCAGGATAACCTCGTCGCCTTCAATCTTTACTACTTGTGCGGCGCGACCGTCCACAGAAGCTAATTCTTCGTTGGTAACGCCTTGGGCTTTTAAAGAACAGGTGGCTTTTGTGATTTTTGTGATTTTTGTATATACTTTTTGAAATGCTTTAGCCATTTTTTTTTAATTTAAAAATTTAAAGATGTAAAATTTAATATTCATTATTCATTATTCATTATTCAATCATCTCATCACCTAATCATCTAATCTTTTCGGATGTTCCTCCAACGCCGTATCTAATTGCTTCTTATAACGATTAAAGTCATCGCTTTCAAAATGCGCAAAGTTCATCTGTTTGGCGATGTTAATCAGTTTGCGGAAGTATGTGCCAACGTCGTTAAAATGTTCGAAGATGAAATGTATGTTACATATATTAATAACCAAATCTAACATGTAATGCTGTCTCGGCATCGGCGTATTGGCATCCACTTCATCAAATCCGTCTTGTTGCAAAATAACGAAGTCAATGAGTTCCGATTTCCAAAAGATTTGGTGATAATCGAGCGGCACGCCATCGTCTCCCAAAATATTGATTTGTTCTGCAATCTCTTTTCCTTTCGCCATGCGAGATTTAATGTTGTGCACTTTATGCACCCAATCCGGACTGATATATTCGGCAATATATTCTTGAAATTCAGGATATTCGAGATATTTTGAATAAGAATCGAGCACATTTATTGCTGGGTAGCGTTTTTTATCTGCCCGTTCTTGTTCCAACGCATAGAAACAGCGCGCAACTTTCTTAGTATTTTCTGTTACAGGCTCTTTGAGGTTACCACCGGCAGGCGATACGGTTCCGATAAAGGTAATGGACCCGGTTTCCCCGTTATTTAATTTTACATATCCGGCACGACCGTAGAAATTGGCAATAATCGCCGATAAGTCCATCGGGAAAGCATCGGGACCGGGCAACTCTTCCAAGCGATTTGACATTTCGCGCAACGCTTGTGCCCAGCGAGATGTAGAATCTGCCATTAACAGCACTTTCAACCCCATCGCCCGATAAAATTCTGCGATTGCCATTGCCGTATATACGGAGGCTTCACGGGCAGCCACCGGCATGTTGGAAGTGTTGGCAATAATAATGGTTCTTTCCGATAGCTTTCTTCCGGTGTGCGGATCCACAAGGTGCGGATATTCGGCAAATATTTCTACCACTTCGTTGGCACGCTCTCCGCAAGCCGCTATGATTACGATGTCGGCTTTGGTTTGCTTGGCAATGTTGTGCTGCAAAACGGTTTTCCCTGTACCGAACGGCCCCGGAATAAACCCCGTACCCCCTTCAACAATCGGATTCACAGTGTCGAGTGGGCGGTAGCCGGTTTCCAACAATTTAAACGGGCGCGGCTTTTCTTTATACGCCGTAACGGCTTTTTTTACAGGCCATTTTTGTATCATGTTTATTTTGTGCTCTTTGCCGGCGCTGTCGGCCAACACGGCAATCTCATGCTGAATGTTATATTCCCCTTTCGCAACAATCTCTTTCACTGTATATTTACCTTCAAATGCGAAAGGTACCATGATTTTTAATTTTTGATGATTTTCGACCACTTCTCCTATCCAGTCGCCGGCAATTACTGTGGTATTTGAGGTTACCAAAGGCGTAAACTCCCACAGTTTTTCAGTATCAAGAGGGTAGGTGTAGTCGCCGCGTTTAAGGAAAACGCCCTCCATTTTATCTAAGTCGTTCTGTAGCCCGTCGTAATTTCGGGAAAGCATTCCCGGGCCGAGCGTAACTTCCAGCATGTGGTTTACAAACTCAACATGGTCTCCGGCTTTCAAAGAGCGGGTACTTTCAAAAACCTGCACGTAAGCATTTTTCCCGATTACCTTAATCACCTCCGACATCAGCCGGGCGTTGTCTGCGATAATGTAACAAATTTCGTTTTGAGAAACCGGTCCATCCACTTCAACCGTAACCAAATTAGATACGATACCGGTTACTATTCCTTTTGTCGCCATATTATTTTATCTTTTAGTTGTTTTAAAATTTTTGTTTAATTTAGTACTGTTTTTCAGATTATTAACAATATTTCTGAAAATTTCACCTCCTTTTTCTTCATCCAACACTCTCCAACGCTCAATGGTTTGCAATTTGAAAAGGTAGCCCATAATTTTTTCAATGTCAAAGTAATGAAAGAAAGTATTTTCGTCAATCCACTCCCATAAAAAAGTATCAATTCGTTGTTCTTTATCCAACAGATCGGGTATTTCATCAATTTCACGAATATATTCATAATAATCAATCAATTCCATGATTTCATGGGCAGGGTTGTGTACAGTGCGCAACAGTTTTGCCACTTCGTTGTCGCCCACAATCAAATAATCGTATGCAATGCCCTCACGGCGAGCAGATAACGCGGTAAGCACGTTGCGAATATTCAAGTTCAATTCACACCAATCCTTTAAAAAGCGATTACCGGTTTCATTCAGCAAATAATTATAATAAAGTGTAGCTATATGGTCTTCCCAAAAAATTTGGGGTGTTTCTTCATGCGTTAAATAATCGTGAATAAAAACTTGTAAATATTTGGGGTACTTTCTTTTCCATTTGCGCTCTTCATCTTTTACGGTAGCTACTAAATCTATGATCACTTCTTGAGCATAATTTCCCAAATCGTTAAAAACCATATCTTCTTCCCCGTGCTTTAAACAGGATAAAAGATTGTCGTTGTCATATTTAAGAAACAGCTTGTTAATCACTCTTTTATCTTTCCATGAAAGCAATGTTTTCAGTTCCTCCTTAAATTCACGGGTGGTGTAAACTTTTTTATGCTCGTCTAAAATCAGATCGGGCAGTCCTGATATAAATGCGTAGTAATTCATAATACTTTAAAACAATAGGCCAATAAGTTGGGGACGTAGAAACTCTTTAAAGTATTCAACAAATTCTTCTTCGCCAAAATTGATTTTATAAGTACCGTCGGCAGGCGCGATGGTAAAAGCATATTTTTTGCCGTTTATCTGCTCTATTTTCAGCCCTTTGTCTAAAAATTCTTTGGCATGAGCTTCAAAATAAGTTTTCAATGCTGTAGCATCTTCCGTGCCGATGGTGAGTTGTTCATTTTTAGGCCATTCGGAAACTAATTTCACGATAATCTTTTGCATAAAATCCGGTTGTTCGAATGCCGCTTTCACACTTGATCCGGCTAACTTATCCGTTAACAGATTGGTCACTTCCGATTTCAGCGCCTCAACTGCCTGAGCTGCATAAAGTTTGAGTTCTGCTTCCGTATTTTTTTTCAAATCATCGGCTTGTTTATGCGCTTTGCTGATAATTTCCTTTGCTTCATCCTGCGCACCATCCACCATCGTTTTTCTACGGTTTTGTGCTTCTTCGATTAATCTTTGCGCTTCTTTTTCACCTTTTTCAACACCTTCCAAGTAAAGTTTTTCGGTGAGTTCCTGAATTTTAGTTTCCATTATTATCTTTTTATAATTTTATTTGAAAAACGCGCAAAAATAAAAATTATTTTGGTAAATAAAAGATGAGGTTTAATGATGGGCACTTGAAAGTGTTTTGAAAAAAATATAGATATTTGCCGCGAAAATTTAAAAAATCACTGTTATGAACAAAAATCAAATTTTAATGACGATGCTTGCAGCCATCTTTATTGCTGCTATCACCATTTTTACAGGATGTAACAAGTATAAAGCAGATGTAACCGGTGTTACGGTGTGCCCTGTTGCTGTAATGGTAACTGTTGGCGATAATACTACTCTTACCGAAATTATTGCCTATTTTCCGGAAACAGAACAGGCAGATTTGTCTGTTACCTGGGTATCTGACAAATCAAGTGTCGCCTCTGTAGATGGAACCGGTAAAGTAACCACTCATGCAGTCGGAGAAGCTATCATTACCTGCAAAACAACAGATGGCGGATATGCTGCTTCAGCAAAGGTGATTGTGAATCCAAAGGAAGCTGATGATGTTTTTGCAACGTTGGTTCCAAGTTTTTACTTTGGAAATACAAAGATAAATGGAGCAACCGTTGATCTTGACAAGTTGGTTACAGTAAAGTATTATTTAGGAAGTAAAATTATATATTCAATAAATGAAAAATTTACAATACCTCGAACAGGAGGTTACATGGAACTTTGGTTGAAAGCTGACGTTGTTGCCGATATAACAAAAATTGAAGAATATACATACCATGCTGTGTGTGAAGCCAATCTGAATATTGATGGTGCGCAACAACCTGCAATTCTTCACTTGGATGGAACTTTTACTCCCGACGTACTCGATTTGATTATCAACATTAAAGGTCTTCCCAATATGGATGAGGTTACGCTTAATTTTAAAGGAACAGGAAAATACATGATTGATTGTCCAGTGCGCTTGTAATTTAATTGAACCCCAATTTTCCACCAATCTTAAACCATTATGCCCATAGTAGTTTCCAATGTTTCAAAAGTTTACGGAACGCAATACGCTTTAAACAACGTCAGTTTTGAAGTGAAAAAAGGAGAAATAGTAGGTTTTCTTGGTCCCAACGGCGCCGGAAAATCAACCATGATGAAAATAATCACTTGCTTTATTCCGCCCACAGAAGGAGATGTTTCCGTGTGTGGCTTCGATATTTGGAATGATTCGATCGAGGTGCGCAAACGGATCGGCTATCTTTCGGAAAGCAACCCGCTGTATTATGATATGTATGTGCATGAATTTTTGGAATTTATCGCAGGCATCTATCATGTAAAAAACGCCAAACAACGTATTGAAGAAGTGATTGTTATGACGCGCTTGGAGATTGAGCAGCACAAAAAAATCGGCGCTCTGTCTCGCGGCTACAAACAACGCGTGGGATTAGCCCAGGCGCTCATTCACGACCCCGAAGTATTGATTTTAGATGAGCCGACCACCGGCTTGGATCCCAACCAGTTGGTTGAATTTAGAGAATTGATTCGCCAATGCGGAAAACAGAAAACCGTATTGCTTTCTACGCACATCATGCAGGAAGTGGAAGCGATGTGCAATCGCGTCATCATCATTAACAAAGGAGATATTGTAGCCGATAATTCCATGCAGGAGCTTAAAGAAAAAGTGACCTCATTTAAGGAAACTAAACAAGATCACGAACTCTCGATGGAGGAAGTGTTTCATTATCTTACAAAAGGGTAATTTAACTCTCGCAAAGGCGCAAAGACGCAAAGGAATAAAGTTTTCTTTGCGTCTTTGCGCCTTTGCGAGAAAAACCTAAAGCGCAAACTCCCTCCCCGCACGCAAACAAGCCAAATTTACATTCACTACTTCTTCCCCTTTACGGGCAAAAATCTCAGCCACAGCATTTTCAATATCCTCAAAAGGAATCGCAATATGCGGAGAAGCGGCTCCCAAAATAACCATGTTGGCAGAACGGGCTGAGCCTAAATCTTTCGCAATTTTATCGGCGTTAATTACCACTTTTTTAGGTAGTTTATCCAATTCGGAGAAGATTTTTTCTTCTTCAGGGTAATTGAGCGTATTTTTAAACGGTTGGTCGTTGGTAATGAGCCATCCTGCTTTGGAAAGCCATGGCAAATAGCGCAACGCCTCCATCGGCTCTACCGAAATAATTAAATCGGCTTGCCCTTTGGGAATTAAATCCGATGCGATTTCGCGGTCTGCCAAGCGAAAATGCGATTGCACGTCTCCGCCGCGCTGGCTCATGCCGTGCACTTCAGCCTGTTTGAGTGTTAATCCTTTTTTTACAGCGGCATAACCGATAATGGAAGCAATGGAAAGAATGCCTTGACCGCCTACGCCTGCTAAAATAATGTCTATTTTCATAAGATATGGTTTGATTATTAATGACTTTCTGATTTTCAGGATAAGGATGCGAAAATAGAAAAAAAAGCGAAATTTTATTTTGTATTTTTGCGGGGTGATAATAATAATTGATATAAACAGTGCCAACCACATTCTACAAAAAACTTTCCGAAACATTTACCTTCCTTTTCTTCATCTGGTTAATGTTCTTCTGCACCTTTACCTTAGGAAGATACCCACAAGAAGGAATCTTATGGCTCTTAGAACAATTAAATCAATTTTTAGCCACTATTTTGCCGCAGGGCTTGCTGCTCGATTTTATCAGCAATGGCGTGGTAAATGGAGTAGGAAGCGTACTCTCGTTTTTGCCTAACATATTGATACTCTTCTTCTTCATGTATATCTTTGAAGAAAGCGGCTACCTTACGCACGTGGCAGCGCTGTTGGACCATTTAATGCACAAAATCGGTTTGCACGGCAACTCGGTAGTGCCTTTGTTAATGGGCTTCGGCTGCAATGTGCCGGCAATACTGGCTACCAAAACCATCCCTGAATTTAAACGCCGTGTTTTAACGATGCTGCTCATTCCTTTTATGTCGTGCAGCGCGCGGTTGCCTATTTTAGTGCTTTTGGTGGGCACTTTCTTCCCGCAACACCCCATTCTCGTTATTTTCGGATTATATGCGCTCTCTATCGTTATGGCAATTCTTACGGCAATTTTATTAGACAAAGTTTTCTTTAAAACGCCCATAGATTTAACGCCGGTAGAAGTATTACCATTACAAAAACCGAAAATAAAGAATGTGCTCCGTCTCACTTGGGATGCCGGCTATGAATATTTAAAAAAGATAGGCACCGTAGTGCTTATTGCTATGATGGCGATTTGGTTTTTAAGTAATTTTCCACAGAATGATAGCTCAGTGTATAGTTCGGCGCACCGTTTGGCGGCGGTTCAACCGCCGTCGCCCTATAGTTCGACTGAGGCTGAGCCTCAGCCGAACGGAGACAACACTTACCTCGCTTGTTTTGGCCGTTTTATAGAGCCTGCCTTACGTCCGTTAGGCTTCGATTGGAAGATGAGTGTTTGTTTAACCACCGGATTGGCAGCCAAAGAGTTTATTGTGGGCACGATGGCTATTTTGTATAGTTCAGGAGAAGATAATCTTGAAAATCCGCACATTGGTACTCAGTTAAGAAACTCAGGCGTTTTTACGATTCCGGTAGTGCTTTCGTTTTTGGTGTTTGCCATGTTGTATATGCCGTGTGTGGCAACTATTTACGCCATAAAAAGAGAAAGCGGCTCGTGGAAATGGGCGTTGTTTTCGGTGGTTTATTCTATTGCGTTGGCTTGGGGGGTGGCGTTTGTGGTTTTTCGGGTGGCGTTACTGTTTTGAATGTGAATGGTAATTTGTAAATAATACAGCTCAAAAAATATAGCTTTTTAGCTCAAAAAAACATAAAAATGAGCCGTATTTTATATATTTTTGAGCCGCAAAAAACAATATGATTATGCTTGATAACAATACAAGGAAACTATTGGAATACATTCGTTTAAATCCACTTGTTTCATCTAAAGAAATTCATGAAAAAGCGCTTTCTGATATTGGATACTCTACTGTTAAAAGATTGATTTCCAATTTAATTAAAGAAGGATTAATAGAGCAGCAAGGCAACGGAAAAGCAAGTCGTTATCAAATATTACCGTCATACACCTTATTTGCTCCGATTGAAATTGACGAATATTTTAGCCGCGAAATTGACGAACGGAAAATCAATGAATCGTTTAATTTTGCATTGATAAATGATATTTTGCCGAGAATAGATATTTTTTCCGACAAAGAATTGGTCATATTAAATCAATTGCAACAAAAGTTTGACCATGCCATTTCGATACTTTCCAAAGCTGAATATTTACAGAATATGGAACGTTTGGCAATTGATTTAAGTTGGAAGTCATCTCAAATTGAAGGAAATACCTACTCGTTATTGGAAACAGAACGTTTGTTAAAAGAACGCGAAACAGCAGACGGAAAAACCAAAGAGGAAGCGGTAATGTTGCTTAATCACAAGATGGCGTTAGATTTTATTTTGCAAGAACCTGATTACTTGAAAACAGTTTCCATTTCAAAAATAGAGAGCATCAATTCTTTGCTAATTAATGAATTGGGAGTAGATAGAAATATTAGAATGCGAAGAGTGAGTATTACAGGTACGAATTACCGTCCACTTGACAATGAATTTCAAATCAGGGAAGCGTTGAATGATCTGTGCGATCTTATAAACACTCGTAAGAATATTTTTGAGAAAGCCTTATTAGCATTGCTTTTACTTTCATATATTCAGGCATTTAGTGATGGAAACAAGCGCACGGCACGGATTGTGAGCAATGCACTATTGGTGGCAAATGGATATTGTCCACTTTCCTTTCGCACAGTCAGTTCGATTGATTACAAAAAAGCGATGCTATTGTTTTATGAACAAAACAACATTTCAGCATTTAAGCGGATTTTTATTGAACAGTATAAATTTGCTGTGGAAACTTATTTCTAAAGAGGAAATAGAAGCACACAGATGACACAGATTAAACGGATATTTTATACCCCATAATACAACGAAACCCCGGGTCCCAACGGCAACCCCAGTAAAATCCAAACTATAAGCAATCCTGCCCACGCAATAGTAAAGGCAATCGTAAAAGGCAGCATCGTGGCGATAAGCGTTCCGAGACCGGCTTTTTTATCGTATTTTTGAAAATAGACAATAATCAACGCGAAGAAACTCATCATGGGTGAAATGACGTTGGTAACGCTGTCGCCCACGCGAAACGCCGCTTGTGCAAGTTCGGGAGAGTATCCTAAAAGCATGAAAATGGGAACAAACACAGGTCCAATAATTGCCCATTTTGCGGAGGCGCTGCCCATGAAAAAATTCATAAACGCAGCAAATAACACGAAGATAATTACCAAAGGTATCAGACCAATATCGGCATTTTGCAGGGCGCTCGCTCCGTTTATGGCAAGCAGTAATCCCAAGTTGCTCCAACGAAACCATGCCACAAATTGTGCGGCAAAAAATACCAAAACCAAGAAAGAAACCAGCGTTTTAAAACTGTCGTTCATTCCGGTAATCACATCTCCGCCTTTTTTAAACTTGCCAACCGTAAAGCCATACACCGCTCCGGCAGAAGCGGTCATTAAAAACAGTACAGAGATAAATCCTTTTAAAACAGGAGATTGTAGGATGCTTCCGTCGTTGGCGCGCAAAATACCGTTTTCGGGAATCAGGCATATTGCAAACAGTGCAAACCAGCCCAAGAAAACCCATCCGGCTCTTCTCAATCCTTTTCTTTCTAAAGCAGTAGGTTGCACGATGACTTCCCGTTCCACATCGCCGGTATATGCTCCCAAGCGAGGCTCTGTCCATTTCACGGTGATTATCGTGCCTAATATGGCAATAACAAAGGTAGAAACTGCCATGAAGTAGTAGTTCGCCGTAGGTAGCACTTGATAATCGGGGTCGAGAATATGCGCCGCTTCGGTGGAAAGACCCGCCAACAGTGGGTCAATAGTCCCGATAAGTATGTTTGCGCTGAAACCACCGCTCACGCCGGCAAATGCGGCTGCCATTCCCGCAAGGGGGTTTCGGCCCAACGAGTGGAAAATAACGCCTGCCAGCGGAATAATCAATATATATCCCAAATCGGATGCCACGTTCGAAAGAATTCCTATGAAAATTACCATAAACGTGATAGATTTTGGCGGCGCTTTTACCAGCATGGCGTTAATGGCTGCCCTTATCAGCCCGCTGCTTTCCGCTACGCCAATGCCCAACAGCGCCACCATGACAATGCCGAGCGGCGCAAAACCCGTGTAATTGCTTACCATGTCGAGAAGGATGCGGTGCAGTCCATTACGCGACATCAAGTTAACCACATGAATTTGCTCGCCGGTAGCAGGATGCACGCCATGCCACCCTAAAAGCGAGCCGATTGCCGACAATACCAACACTGTGAGTGCAAATAATCCGAATAATAAGGCTGGGTGAGGTAAGGCATTTCCGCCTTTTTCTACGTAATAAAAGAAGCCCTTCTTGGGTTTCGCGGGAGGTTTTTCCATAGAATTATATGATAATTTTTTTTACGATAGTTCAACTTTTATGTGTTTACAACGCGAATGGAGGCTTCTTATTTCACGGTTATTGAATTTGAAAATAATGATTAAAAAAATGTGTAAAAACAATTTGTTTTTGATTTAAAAAAAGTGTATTTTTGCAGCCGTATTGGTTTGAAAAATGTGATATGTACAGAAAAATAATACAACAACTTATTGATTGGAAGGATGATAAATATAGAAAACCGCTTGTTTTGGAGGGGGCAAGACAGACCGGCAAAACCTATATTCTGCAACAATTTGGAAAAGAGTATTATACAAATGTAGCATATATCAATATGGAAAATGCCTCAGACGAACTGAAACAGATTTTCGACGGCTCCATTTCTCCAAAACGAATTGTGCAGCAATTGGAAATAATGTTTGGCTTTGTCATTCATCCTGCCGAAACACTGCTCATTTTCGATGAGGTTCAGGAAATTCCGCGTGCGCTTACTTCGCTCAAATATTTTTACGAAGACGCACCCGAATATAATCTTGCCGCTTCCGGTAGTTTGCTCGGTATTTTTTTGCACCCCGGTACTTCCTTTCCTGTTGGAAAAGTAGATTTTTTGAAAATGCAACCGATGGATTTTGAGGAGTTTCTCATTGCAAACGAGGAACAAAGATTGGTTGATTTTGCCCGTGAAAACACCGATGATTTGGCATTTCTGACGGAAAAACTATATGATTATTTCAAATTCTATCTTGTAACAGGCGGTATGCCCGAAGTGGTGCAGTCGTGGATAATTGAAAAAAATATTGAGAAAATTGAGAAAATACAAGACACAATATTGCAAACCTACATTCGCGATTTTTCAAAACACGCTAAAGAGGCGGAAACCATACGAATTAAACAGGTTTTCGACTCTTTGCCCAATCAATTTGCCAAACAGAATGATAAATTTATCTATGGTGTTGTTCGGGAAGCTGCAAGAGCAAGAGAATACGAACTGGCTATCGAATGGTTGCTAACCGCCGGAATTGTGCGCCGCGTAAATCTTGTGAAATGCGGAGATAAACTGCCGTTGCGGGCTTACAGCGAGCGAAATTCGTTTAAATTATACTTTATTGATGTCGGGTTGTTTCGCCGGTTTGCCAAAATTCCGACGGCTGTTGTACTTGACAAAACGGCTATTTTTGACGACTTTAACGGTTTACTTGTTGAACAATATGTTTTGCAGGAACTTAACCGCTATGAACTTTTTTATTGGACAAGCGGAGCGCAGGCAGAAGTTGATTTCGTTACACAATTAGACAATAAAATTGTTCCGATTGAAGTAAAAAGCGGCTCAAATGTGAAAGCACAAAGTTTAAAGGTGTATCGCCAAAATTATAATCCCGAATTAAGTATAAGATTCTCGCTGTTACCGCTTAAAGAAAATAACGGGTTGCTTAACATTCCGTTGTATTACAGTTTCCTTTTTCCAATAAAAAAATAAAAATCAATCTCTTATGAAAAAACAAGACCTATTCATTTCCCTCGGCGTTATCATATTCTTCGCCCCTTTCTTCATTTTTAAAGACCTCTATCATGGCTATGAAAAAGTAAATCAACAACTTCCATTAATCATGGCGTTTTTAAAGTTTGCTGTTTTAGCCACTTTCGGCGAAGTATTGGGTTTGCGCATTCGCACCGGAAAATACAATATGCCCCATTTCGGCTTGCTGCCCCGCGCCGTACTTTGGGGATTTTTTGGAATGTGGATTGCCATCGCCATGGGCGTTTTTAGAAGCGGTGTGCCGGCATATTTAGATAAGTTTCAAACATTTTCAGGAATTGCAGAAGCTATGGGCGGCGATTTCTCCGCACTGAAACTCTGGGGCGCCTTCTGTATCAGCATCATGATGAACACCACCTTTGCACCGGTTTTCATGACGTTGCACAAAATTACAGATACGCACATTATGCAAACCGGTGGCACATTAACAGGATTTTTCAGCAAAAAAATCCCTTTTCAGCAAATTATTACTGAAATAAATTGGAAAGTGCAATGGGGCTTTGTGTTTAAAAAAACGCTTCCGTTGTTTTGGGTGCCGGCGCATACTTTCACTTTTATGCTACCGCCGAATGCGCAAGTGTTGTTTGCTGCCTTCCTTGGCGTTTGCTTGGGGGTAATTTTATCTGTGGCGGCACGGAAGTAATTAAGAATTAGGAATCAGTAGTGTCGCGTTTAATCTAATTGAATAACAATAACATACAATCACGTTCTTTGACATTTTGGTAGCCAGATTTATTAAGCAGTTGATTTATAGGCGTTTTATC
>Ga0123356_10000980_pt1 | contig 31691 bp, 33 predicted proteins | sample TergutEmb28metaG_2_FD_92546 | JGI IMG/M metagenome (GOLD analysis project Ga0123356, IMG submission 92546) | Embiratermes neotenicus P3 segment gut microbial communities from Petit-Saut dam, French Guiana - Emb289 P3 | ecosystem: Host-associated > Arthropoda: Insects > Digestive system > Gut ...
CCCCACCCCTCATGCCTGTGGCATGAGGGGTGGGGTATCCGTGCATGGGTGGGTTATTCTGCATTTATGCCGTGGGTTTTACCCACGGTTATCCATATCCTGCCCGCTTCGGGGCAGTTACGGATTTATAATTCGTACTTTGTACTCATTATGCCGTGGGTTTCACCCACGGTTATGCATATACTGCCCGCTTCGGGGCAGTTACGGATTTATCCACAATTCTGAATTCTTAATTCTGAATTAAACCTAATCCCTAATCCCTTTTCCCTAATCCCTGATTAAAAAATTTTCAATTTTTTAATCTTCGTCTGTATCCACAAAGTCCTCACCGCTTAGGAAGTCGGGGTCGTCTGATTCGTCTTCGTCTGTGATGTCCTCTTCGGGGAAATCGGTGTTAATTTTGCTTGCGCGCTCTTCTTCTTCAATGTTTCTTTCGCGGTATAAACCCTCGCTCTTTGCGTGGTATTTTTCGTAATTATTGCGGATTTTATTCATTAAGAGTTCAAAATCGGGAAGTTCTGATAGGTTTACAAGCCCGAATTTACGCAAAAATTCGTCTGAAGTTCCGTAAAGAATGGGGTTTCCAAGGGCTTCTTTGCGCCCTTTCGGTTCAATTAAATCCTGCTCTAACAGCTTAGAAATTGCGTAATCGGGGCTAACACCGCCCCTTATATCTTCCACCTCAAGGCGGGTTATCGGTTGCTTATACGCAATTATCGCAAGCACGGTAAGCACCGCTTTTGAGATTTCTCTTTCGCGCGTTTTCTTTAAAATTTCGCTTAAAAGTTCGCCGTATCTTGGGTTGGATTGAAGCTGAAGTTTTCCGTTATATTCAATTAAAATTATGCCTCTATCGCCCGAAAAGCGTTCGCGGACTTCTCTAATTGCCTCGTTGATTTCAAGAGGTGTGTACAAATATTTCAGCCCTTCCACAATTTCGGTAACGGGCTTTCCCTCGCCTGAGGCAAATAATATTGCTTCAATAGTTTCGGTTATTTCATTCCTTTGTTTCATTGTTTTCCTCCTCTACAGACGGTAAATCGGTAGGTGATTGGTTATTGGCGGTTTGCGGTTGGATTACGGCGGTTTCCATTACGGAAATGTTTTTAAGCAATTCTTCAAGTTTATCGGGATCGTAGCTTGCCGTTTCGCTTGTGCTTGAAATCACAATTTCGCCACCGCGTTCAATTTGTTCAGCTGTGGCAACTTGATATTTCATAAGTTCCAAAAGCGCGGTAAATGTGGTTATAAGTTCGGATTTTCTATAGCCCTCGCTTAAGAGGCTAAAGAATAAAACCTTGCCGTGTTCGCGCAGGCTTCCAAGGATTTGCGCGATTTTATCGGTCATGGTTACGGGGTCTTTTTCTATTATTTTTACTTCGTTATCTTCGCTTTTAAATTCTTGATATTCCAAAAGAAGTTCAAAGGATTTAATCATTTTATCCACGCTGAAATCCTTTATGATCACATTAAATTCCTTGTCGCTAAACATGGGGTTGCGATAAAAACGCGGTGCGGTTATGCTGATTGCTTCCAATTTTTCGGTAATATCCTTAAAATATGAGTATTCTTCGGCGCGAAGAAGAGTTAGTTCTGTGTCAAAATCATAATCACCCTCGGCGGTTTCAAATTCTTCCTTGGGGCGCGGTAAAAGCATTAAAGCCTTGTACTCAACAAGCCTGCTTGCAAGCGAAACAAAACTTGCCACCCTATCGTAATTAACTTGATCCAAAGTGCGGATATATGCGATAAATTTTTCGGTAATATCGGATAAATGAATGTTTAAAATATCTATCTTGTCTTGCCTGCAAAGCGAATATAAAATATCGTAAGGGATAGGTTCGTCAAAATTGCTGTTTATGTACTTATACTCAGGGGTATCGGGAAGCTGAACAACTTCCTCTTGAACGGAATCGGTTTCAATGGGGTTTTGGCTTTGGTTTAACAAAATATCCTTGTTTTCCTTAGTATCTTTTGGCATATTACACACCCCCAAACCCAAGGCTTGCGAATAAAACCTTGTAAACAAGACGGGAAATTAAATCGCCGAACAAACCGAAAATGCTTAATTCAGGAACGCCCACAAGCCCCCCTATCCAGCCAAGCGCGATAAGCCCTATCAGCACGAAAAAGCCGTATTTCACCATAAAGCGCGAAAAAGGATTGCCGTACGGCAGGAAAGTATCCAAAAGATTGAAGCCGTCAAGAGGATAAATCGGCAAAAGGTTGAACATTGCAAGCATGAAATTTATCATAACACCGTACACGATTATATAAAAACCAAGGCTTGCAAGAACATAAACCGCTTGGGATTTTGCGGTAAACATGGCGGTAAACAGTGAACCGCCCGCAAGATACAGCAATAATAGCCAAATTAACGCCATTGCAATGTTAGAAACAACGCCCGCAAGCGAAACTACTATTCTGCCCTTTTTGTAATTTGTGAAATTGGAAGTGTCTACAGGCACAGGCTTTGCCCACCCGAAACCTGCAACCAAAAACATTAGTGCGCCCGTTAAATCCAAATGCGAAGCGGGGTTTAAGGTTAGCCTGCCCCTTGATTTGGCGGTTGCGTCCCCCAATAGAAGCGCGCCGTAAGCGTGCGAAGCCTCGTGAACGGATATGGAAAAAAGCGCGACAAGCATGAACGCAAGAAAGCCTATTATGGTATCTGTAAAATCACCGCTACCGCTGAACAACCTTATAATTAACATACTACTTAATACTTTACTATTTTTATATATATTAGTCAACTCTTTTGCAAAGTGTGCGCGCGTGGTGTAAAATAATCTTAAAAATAAAAGTGATTTAGTGAGAATTATGCTTGAAGTAAAAACCGTAACAAAACGATTAAAAGAGTTCCCTTTGATTAAAAAGATGCTTAAAACCGATTTCCCCCCTGCCGAACAAGCCCCGAGGGTGATTTTAATGAATAAAGCAAAGAAAAGCTACACGGATTTTTTAGCCTATTACGATAACGGCATTTTTGTGGGGTTTACTTACCTGATTACCAATAAGGATATAACTTACCTTTTGTACTTTGCCGTGTGCGAAGATTTGAGATCAAAAGGTTACGGGGCTGTGATATTAAACTATTTGCATGAAAAATTTAAACACAACCGCATATTTTTGAATATAGAGGAAGTAAAGGACGGCGCACCGAATCCCGAACAGCGAATCCGCCGAAGAAATTTTTACATAAAGCACGGATATGAATCGTTTAATTCCTTTATGAGTGTACGGGGCGAAAGCTATGAGGTGTTAACCTACGGCGGGAATGTGGCGGTTAGTGAACAAAAATCAATTTTTAAACTGCTTGCAGGAAAGGCACTTTTTCCCTTTATTGGCTTCAAATTGGGGCAAAATAGGCAATAGTATTCTAATATTTGGGTTAAATGAGAATACTTTTGAAAAATAATTCATACTTCTGAATTATTTTTCAGCGCACAATGCACAGCGCACAATGGTGGAATTTTTTATTTAGGCAGGAAGTGCGAATTGTGGATAAATCCGTAACTGCCCCGTAGCGGGCAGGATTTGCATAACCGTGGGTGCAACCCACGGCGAAAAATACACAGCGAAAAACTACACCCCCTCACCTTCTGCCGTGGGCAGAAGGTGAGGGGGTGCGCTTGATTGGTACGCCCTCTTTTGCTTTGCCGTGGGTTGCACCCACGGTTATGCACATTACGCCCCTTTGGGGCTTTTATAAGGATTGATTATTAGTGAACTTTAAATTCGCGGTTTAACTTTTAGTTTTTATTTTTCCTTGCAAAATTGTAAAGAATAAGATATAATGACTTATAAACTTAAACGCTGGTTTGGCGGAATGGCAGACGCGGTAGACTCAAAATCTGCTTATCGCGAGATAGTGGGGGTTCAAGTCCCTTAACCAGCACCAGCAAAAGGGCTACATTTTAAAGAAATGTAGCCCTTTTGCAATGAAATTTTTCCTGCGGAAAAGTGAAATTACTGCGTAATGAAATTGGCTTCGCCAGTGGAATTGCGCCAAATGGCGCAGTGGCGGATTTAACCATAATTCTGCATTCTTCATGCCGTGGGTTACACCCACGGTTATGCACATTTCACCCCTACGGGGTTCTTGCGGAATAAATAATAAGATTTAGATTCCATAATTCGTACTTAGTACCTTGTACTTCGTACTTATTTCAATCTCTTACGGGGCAGTTACGGATTTTTCCGCAATTCTGAATTCTGAATTAAAATCTATGCCCTTTTTATTGCGTTTGCCTTAATATCCGCAACGCTTAAAACGGTTACATTATTTTCGTTGAGGGTTTTTGAGAAGATTGCACCGCTTTTGCCACTTTTGCCACTGCCTGAGGTGAAAATGAGTTCCGCTGTGCTTTCGCTTGGGATAAGCGGAATAATATTATTGATTGGCGGTGCGGGCATACCTGCCCAAATGGGCATTAGGATCATAAATCTTTCATAATTTGAGAAATCAGCATTGAAATCGCTTAAATCTGCGGGCTTCCGTTTGATTGCGGAAAAACAGCCCGAAGTGTAAGCCTTTAGCGCGCACATACGCTTCTTATATGTTAAGGGCAGAATATCTGCGCCGATTTCTGAGGCTTTGCGCTCTGCAAGCAATTTGGTTTTACCTGAATAAGAATAATAAATTATTAGTGTTTTCATGCCTTTCTCCTTTGGGACGAAATATAAAATATAAAATATAAAATATAAATTTTGGATTCTATATCTCATTATTAGTTAGCTAATCCATAATTCTGCATTCTGAATTCTGAATTAACCCTTAATTCGCATTTCGTATCTAAGCCTATTGCTTACGGATTTGGGGTTGGGGGTTGAGGATTGTGAGGTGGGGTTCGCAATGTGCCTTTGTACAAATACTCGGGGAAAGCAAAGCCGAATGCGTTTTCGGGTGCGATATACACAAAGTATTCAACTCCGTTTTCAAGATTATCAAATGTGTGGCTACGGACGGAAGAACCAACGGTAACCCAATCAAATGATTCAAAGCTACTAAGGATAGTTTGAAATTCTAAATCAATTTCCATTTCTGAAACAGGAACGCATAAAAGTTTATAATTGAGAACGGTTGAATTGCCGTCAACAACAGGTTGAAGCCAACTTAAAGAAATTTGGTTATCCCCTGCGGTTACGGTGAGATTTTGAGGCGCCCACGGCACTCCGTCCGCGTAAGAGTGGCGCGCTGAGGCTTCAATTTTTGCGTTTGCGGTTGCGCTCGTTTCGGTAACGAATTCAGTAATTGCCCTAACATGAAAGATTTGCCCTTGCCCTATGGGATAAGTGTAGCCCTCGTAACCGTTTGAAAAGTTTAGATATGTGTACGATGTACCGTATACATTGCGCCAAAATGGTTCGCCGTCCACAAGATCAAAGTCTGCCTGAATTTGATAACGAAGAACTTCTAAGCCACCGCTGTTTTCGGGGGGTTGCCACGAAAGTGTGATTGTGTCGTCCGTCACAAAAAAAGCTAAATTCCTTGGTTCGGTGGGAAGTGTGGCGGGCGTGCCTTTAACTTCGGATTCGGGGCTTGTGCCTTTTTCGTTAACTGCCCGAATCTTAAAGGTGTATTGATGCCCGTTGGTTAGGTTCTCGGCAAGATAAATACTTGTGATGCCGATATTAGTATAGCTTGAACCGCCGTCTAAGGAAAGTTCGTAATAATCAACGGATTGGGTGTTACCGCCCCACTGAAGGCTAATAAAACCGTCCCCCCTGCTTTCAACCCTAAAATTTGGGGGTGCGATAGGCACTTCAAGCGGTTCACCGCCCCCGCCGAATAAACCGCAAGCGGTAAGCACGATAGACAGCATTAAAGCTAAAGCTGATACGATAAGCAATCTTTTAAGCGTTTTCATGATAACTCCTCAATATAAATAGTATAACATAAATATTAAATATAAAATAGTGGATTTATAATTAAATAATTCCGACATTGCGCTTAAGCGCAATATCATTCACGAAGTGAATATCATTACGAAGTAATATCATTTTTCCGAAGGAAAAATATAATTGTTTTAATTCAGACTGAGTCTGAATTAAAACAACCCTCTCAGTACCGCAATCTCGGGTTCGGGGTCAATTGTGATGCCCATTTTAAATGTTTTAAGAACGAAGGCGGAAAGCCCAGGGACATTTGCGCCTTGCCCTGCTATATAAATGCCTTTGGCGGTTATATCTTGAATAATCCTATAAGGAATTGTGGCGATTAGGCTTTCTGCAATTTCAAACAAAGTTCCGTAAGCCTTTAGCAAAGGTTGCTTTACAAAATCAGAGGAAACAAGGAATTTGCGGTTAACTTTGGTTACAATATCTGTGCCGATAATTTCGGTTACGGATTTATCCTGCCCGAAAAGGTTGCCCACTTCTTCGCGCAGTTTTTCGGCGGTGGAAGAGGAAATTCTTACGGCTGAGGACGCCTCAAGCCGTTCGGCAATTCTTGCGTCCATTTGCGCGCAACCGATATTAACCGAACAGCCTGCGATAATGCCCTCTGTGCGCGAAACAACGCCGATATCCGTGCTACTTACGCCGATATTCATAACCGCTTGCGCCTTATCCACATACGGCTTAAAGCCAAGAATATTTTCAATTAGAGTTACATTTTGATAGCCTGCTCTAAGCACAACTTCCTCATAAGATTCGCGCTCAGCTAAGGACAAACCGCTTGAAACAGGCACTACGATTTCCGCTTTACGGAAGAAATTTTTGGGAATAATTCTTGGTAAAAAGTGCTTTAAAATCAAGGAAGCGGTTTCGGGATTTTTAACCACATTTTCTTCCACAGGTGCTACGAAATCATAATCTTCACGGGTGTTTCCAAGCAAGGAATAGCAGGCTTTTCCTGCGCTTATAAGCTCAAGAGTTTGCCCTACTTTGCAAATTACGGCAATGTTTGGCTCACGAAGAACAAGCCCGTTATGATATATTGATAGGTGTTTTGAACCGATATCTACTATGTATTTCATATGTTTTTAAGGAAATACTACAGGATTTCCAAATTCTTTTTAAAGGCTTTCTTGAATTCGGGAAGGACGCTCATTGCGTCTTTAATTTCAAGAGAGGCATCAGAGGTGGTTTTGGTTTTTAAAATTACCGAATCGCCCAAAACATCGCAACTTATGCCTGTGATAATATCGCTACAGGATCTATCAAAACTTTCTGCAATCCGCACAATTACCCCAAGTTTTTTGACTGCCTCAATATCCTCTGGGGTGAGAAGCGTGAGGTACTTAGCAATGTCCAAAGATTCATAAGTGTCCTTAGCGTGGCAACCTGCAACTATCGCGGACATGATTAAATCCTTTTGCGGAATGCCGTACAAATTGCTGTTTAAAATTATGTACATACTGTGCTTGTGGTGATCATAAAACTTGAAAGACGCGCCCACATCATGAAGCATACTTGCCACGCGAAGAATCTTTACAAAGGGACGGGGCAATTTATGCAAAACCTTAAGCTGACGGAACAACTGCATTGATAATTCAAACACATGCTCTGCGTGTTCAATATTCATGTCAAAGTGGTTAAGCAATGTGTAAATACTATGCCCCAAAATATCGTTTATCGGCTTTTCAATAACTGGCGGGTGGGCATAACGAAGCATTGCGCCCTCTCTTAGCCCTGCGCCTGCAATGCGGATTGCGCGGGTTTCAAGATGCCCGAGAAGATACTGCTTTATTGCGGAAATAACCGAAAGCGCGGCGGGGAAAATATCTGCCCTTGCGCTTGAAAGCCCCTTTATGCGGGAAGTTTTTTCTAAGGCAAGAGGTTTAATCGTGTCATAAATCGTGTCAAATTCCTCATAATTAACGCTGTAGTTATGGGACATATCAAGAGGATACTTCTTGATTCTTCTGCTGATTCTGCCAAGGTTTCTGATTGAACCGCCCACACCGATTATTGCGGATTCGGGTTCAATCGTGTGAAGCCATTCAAGATTTTTTAGGCTTTCAGTAACATAAGATTCAATTGCGGACGCCCTCTCAATGGGATCAATAATGTGAGAAAACCGTTCGGTAAGCGTTACCGCGCCGAAGGGAAGCGTATCTTGATAATTTAAAACACGGCGGTTATAATTGATAAGTTTTATGCTACCGCCCCCGATATCCACGATTAGCCCTTTGGGTGCGTCCATGGAATTGATTACACCGTTATAAACATAGGTTGCCTCTTCTTCCTGCGATAAAACCTGAAGTTTTATTCCGCAGGAATTTTGAACTTCGTCTATAAACGATTTTTGATTTTTTGCCTTGCGGACAACCGAAGTGCCGTAAGCAAAAACCTTATCCACATCGTGGCTTTCGTAAAGCGATCTGAATGTGGAAAGCGTTTTAATTGTTTGCTGAATCCTTATCGGGCGTAAATATCCGTCTGCGTCCATGTCCTGCGCAAGGCGGACAGGTTCTTTCAACTCGTCTATCACATAAAAGTATCCGCCGTTAAGCACTTTTGCAATAACAAGCCTTGCTGAATTTGACCCTAAATCTATTATTGCTATCTTTTCCATTTTATCCCCTTTTTCTGTGCGAAAAAATCTTTTCATTATATTGTATCACGCATTAAAGAAAGCGTCAATACACACTTTTAAAAAATTTGTTGAAATTTTAAAATAATTATTATATAATAATGTCTATGAAGAACCTCGGTGAACAAGCAAAAATAGTTAGGCCTGTGATTTGGCTGATTTTTTCGTATTTATTATTCATTGCGCTGTGTGTCGTGCTGTTTTTGCCGATACTCATGCCAAACGGTGAGATTACCAAGCAAATGGCGGAAGTTGAGTTTTTAAAAGACGCTTCGGACGCGGTTAACGGTGATCCCCTGATTACGGCGGTTGTACTTGTGGCTTCGGTTTCATTGCTTTTGCTGTTGCCGATTGTGTTCGTGTTTAAAGGCTATAAAAAAAGATACCGCCCTTCGCCCTTTCCCATGGGGCTGGACAGAACTAAGTTCAGCGAAGAAGAAAATTTTATTTATAATGATTTAGTAAAGTTTTTCTATGACGGCGGTTTGCGCCTTGAGAACGGCTTTGCTTGCGCGGAAGTTTACACAAAAAACCATATCCACTTTGCTTCCATACGATATGTTGATAAGCAAGTTTATGTGCTGATAAACCGCAACTTTACGCGTTCCACAAAAAAGGATCGCAGAGGTTTTGTGCCGATTCCGCGCGCAGGAAATTTGGCACTTGCAAAGAAAGAAATATTTGATATTTATAATTCGCATTTTAGGCAGAGTATGTAATTCTACAGCGCACAATGCACAGCGCACAGCGCACAATGGCGGAATCTAAATATCATTATAAATAAATCCTCAATTCTGCATTCTGAATTCTGAATTCTGAATTAAAATATTCCACCCCTGCAACCTGCAACCTGCACCCTGCGCCCTCAAGAAAAATGAACAAACGACTACTAAATTTAATTACAGTTTTTATAATTCTAATCGCTTGCTTAAGCGTTCTGTTTGCGTGTTCGGATAGAGGCGGAAACGGAAGCAGTGCCTGCCCTGTTTGTGAAAATGCGCCTCAAAATTGCGAGTGCCACATATGCGCAAGTTGCGGTGTGGTGTGCGGTTTGCATATATGCGGTGAGTGTGAAGTAACCTGCGAATTACATATATGTGCCGTATGTGAAATTACTTGTGTTCTGCACATATGTGCTTCGTGTGAGATAACTTGCGATTTACATATATGTCCCGTGTGCGCCCCTGTTTGCAAATTTCATATATGCCCTATATGCGGTGTATCGTGCAATTTGCCCATTTGCACAAATGAGAATTTAGCGGATACACTTTCATATATAGGCGAATACTTTGGTGAGGTTGGAAACCTTACAGGGGCTTACTGCTATGACGGTGCATTTCACTTTACATATACGGGGGTATCTAAGAACGCTGTTTTAGATTTTTCATATGAAATCGGCGGTTTTGAAGCCATGGACGCAGACGGCTTTACAGAAGAAACAATCGGATTTGACGCGGAACTTGCATTTGCTTTCGTTAGTTCGGATTTTGAAATTTACATAGTTTTCGGCTACGGAAATTTATATATAGCCGTGAGAGATAACGGAAGCAACGGCGAAATCAGCGAACTTGATTTTAACGGTGCAATTGAATTTACCACTAATTTCTGGGACGGAAAAGCCCACGAAATTGATTATATTTCCAATGGTGACTGGTGCAAAATTGAATACCAAGCCGTAACAAGTGATAGCTTTTATGATTTTAGATGTAGGCTTATAACCGAATTTGGCTTTGACTTTTCGCCCGAACATTCTGGCGAAGATATCGGCGCAATAGATAGCTTACAGATTACACTTACATATGTAGAGAGTGAATTAACTGTGCTTATTGAGAGGTTTATTTAGAATTCAGCGCATTAAACTGATTTATTTTCTCAATCACAAGTTTATTAAAATTCCCCTTTTGAGAATCTGAAAAGTCGCACATAAAAATCGGCATAACGCTTAACCATGCGTTGAAGTCTTTGTGGTTTAAGAGTTCTTGGTTGTGCTTTTGCGCCCTGTTGAGTAGAGTCCAATCCGTTACGCATTGGAAGAATCCCTTGCCGTAATTCGGGGTGAGTTGGGCTTGGTTTACACGGAATTTATTCCGATCTAAATCCTCATTGTCCTTTAGCGTTTTATATTCGGCGTTTATCTTTGGCAAAATGTTTTTAGTGGCGAATTCGCTATGCCATTCGGAACGGATTGAACTAAAATATTCATAATGAAACGAACCGTAGTAAAAATCCGCTTTAGCAAGAACTACCGCGCCTGCTTTTGTGCCGTTGAGGGTGGCATCGTCTAAAGTTAAATCTGAAAGCAGAGTGTATCGCGGATCAAAATTTACATAATCCGAAAGGGAATTACCGCCCTCTTTCACGCTACTTATGTAATCAAGAAGTTCCCTATATTCGCGATCGGCAAGGCGCGCGTGCTGAATGTCAAAGACGATAAATTCGCCGTTATTCTCATTTAAGAACCGAATTGTATCTTTTAGATACGCGCTAAGTTTATCCGAAATCAAATTGTGGTGCGCGTACCACTCGCCGTTATGAAGGGTAATGCGGACATCAAAATACCTCACGCCGTGCGTCAAAAGTTTGTACGCGGAAGAAACTTGGGTTTTAGTGTTTCTTGCAAGAATGCCCGACATTAAAAAGAAAAGCGCGCGGTTATTATAAGCCGATTCCGCATTTGAATCATATTTAGAACTTCCGCTAATTTTGTGCGCGAAAGCATCATGCGCACCAAGCATGGCAATATCCGTAAGTTTTGTGCTACCGCTAACATTATCTTTAATTATGCTTGAGAAATCATGCGAAGTTTCGGGCGCACTAATGCCGATAAAGGGGGCTTTTAAAACAAAGCCCCAAATAAGCAACAACACTGCCAAAATAACTGTAAAAACAACGCGGATTTTGTGGTATTTCCGATTAGGCATGGGGATAGTATAGCTGAATGTGGCTTGAAAGGCAAATGATTCAGCGCACAGCGCACAATGCACAGCGCACAATGAAGGATTAATTCAGAATTAAGAATTCAGAATGCAGAATTAAGGATTTATTATTAATAATTCCGTAAGAACCCCGCAGGGGTGGAATGTGCATAACCCCGTGCAAGCGAAAGCGTAGCGCGGGGTACATGGGGTGTGCATATATAGATATACCCCACCCCTCATGCCACAGGCATGAGGGGTGGGGGTTTGTGCATGGGCAAGCTATTCTGTGCTGTGCCGTGGGTTGCACCCACGGTTATGCATATCCTGCCCGCTTCGGGGCAGTTACGGATATATCCATAATTCGTACTTAAAATAATGAGATTTAGAATCTATCATTGTGCGCTGATTACATTTAGATATTGCATTTATATTTATCTATGATATAATATATTATATGAGTTGAAAAATCAAAATAAAGGGGGTTGCATGATTTTTATGAAGAAAAAATCACTTATTGTGCTTGTTTTGGCTGTTGCAATGGCACTGATAATGTTTTTAACGGCTTGCGACCTGCTTGAAAACTTTTTGGCGGGCATTTTGCCCTGTTCTGATTGCGAAGAAAGACCTTGCGCCTGCTACAACGATTTAAGGTTCAGGCTTATTAAGGGTTATGAGTCGTACGCAATAGTGGGCATGGGTACAGTAACAAAAAAACATTTAACAATCGCACCTACATATCTTGGCTTGCCGATAACGGACATAGAGTGGTCTGCTTTTGGGTTTAATGACACCCTCGTAAGCATTACGCTTCCAAGCACTATAGCAATCATACGACCTAATGCGTTTTTTCGTTCTAATGTTTTAAGGCGAATTGAAGTAGACGAAGATAATCCCCACTTTTCAAGCCAAGACGGTGTGCTTTACAATAAGGATAAAACTGAATTAGTTTTAGCACCCCCTGCAGGCATTAAGGGCAATTTTGCAATCCCCGACACCGTAACAAGCATAGGCGATTTTGCGTTCAATGGTTGCGTTGGTTTAACAAGCATTGAAATTCCAAGCGGGGTTACAAGTATCGGCAACAGCGCATTTCAAGATTGCATTAATCTTGTAAGTTTAGAACTTCCAAGCGGTATCACGCAGATTGAACCGTATACCTTTGATTTTTGCGAAAGCCTAACAAGCATAACGATACCAAGTAGCGTAACACATATTGGGCTTTCCGCGTTTTATGGCAACACAAGCCTCACAAGCGTAATTTTTGAGGAAAATAGCCAACTAATGGAAATTGACGCCCTCGCGTTCTATCGTTGCGTTAATTTAAAAGACATGGCGATTCCAAGCGGTGTAACAAGAATTGGTAGCAGTACATTTGAATATTGTGTAAGCCTTACAAATATCGTAATCCCAAGTAGCGTAACGAATATCGGTTGGTCGGCATTTGAGGGCTGTACAGGACTAACAAGCATCATGATTCCAAGTAGCGTAACGGAAATCGGCTTGTGGGCATTTGCGGGTTGCTACAGCCTAACAAGTGTGCTTTTTGAGGAAAGAGGTCAGTTTTCGTATATTCACATTATGTCTTACGCGTTCAAAGATTGCATAAGCCTAACGATTTACATTTCAGAAGGTGATTACTTAGATTATTATCAAGGTTGGAATCTTTTAAATTCAAACGGCGATAAAGTGCCTGTTGTTTTTGTTTAAAATGAGATTTAGAATCTATCGTCCGCAATAAGAATTTTGCTATTTAATAAAGACTTCTGTTAAAATTTCACTAAACGGCTATCCCTTTAGCGTAAAGTATTTCGGGGTCAAAGTCTATGCGGTCATTGTCCCAAGTAACCGTTCCGCGTTGTACGGTAACGCTTTCAAATATAGCACGGTCTTGCAAGGCACAAAAAACCCCGCTCTGAAGCTTGTGTGAAAAATCATATTCTTTCACCGAATCATCGGTAAATACTATGCGCAATTTATATGTGCCACATATCGGTTGTGCTGTTTTAACGCGAATCATAACGCACCTCTTTGCTATGGTTGAATTTTTCCGGGGTCTGTGTCGTTTAAAACATTCCCCCAAGCCTTGTGCAACTCGTCCTGTCGCATCGTTAACCATGCTTTTAAATATTTCACGAGTTGCCTTGGGATTTTACCGTCTAACAGTTTACCGTCTAAAGTGTAAGACGCTTCATATTCGCCGTGAAAAACATGGACATGCGGTAGAGAGTGCCTATCGTTGTCGTTGTAGTACATATATATGCTCATTCCTTTAAAATAACAAATATTCGGCACTTTAAACCCCTATTTAATTTTGTTCTAAATGTAGTATAAGGCAACAGAGAGGTTTTGTCAATATTTCGCTGAAATTTAATGAGATTTAGAATCCACAATTCTGCATTCTGAATTCTGCATTCTGAATTAAATAACAATTCGCACTTCTCTCAAATTCACACTTTCCCTATGTCCGTTATCGTTCCTTACTGTTTCTGCCCTGTTTTGGCTTAGGAATTTTACAATTTGGTAAACATCTATCCAAATTTCGCCGTTGCCGTCCTCTTGGCTTTTGTCAAAAATTAACTGCATTCCAAAGTGCAAGTGGGGGTTGGTTTTCATGTTTACATTTTCTTTATAGCTATAACCCGTTGCGCCAAGATAGCCGATAACCTGCCCTGCTTTTACCTCTGAACCCTTTGAAATATTTTGGGCGAAAGGTTTATCTTTCCTTAAATGTGCGTAATAATAATATCGTTTTTGATCTTGCGAACGGATTCCGATTCGCCAACCGCCGTAGCGATTCCAACCGAATTCGGTAACCGTGCCACCCTCAACGGCAATGACGGGTGTGCCAAGAGAACCGAACATATCATGCCCCAAATGGACGCGCTTAAAGCCGAAACTTCGCGAAGTGCCGAAATCACTGCTACCGTGGTAATGAAAGCCTTTTGCGATAGGATTGTAAGCAATCAAGCCGTAGTTTTTAGTGCCGTTTTGTTCGTAATGCCCGATAAATCCTGCAAAAATTGCCGAATATGCCTCATGATAATATTTAAAATACTTATTGTTGTTCGTGATATTCTCAATTTTTTCGCCGTTTCTTAACCTAATCACTAAGTCGTTAAGGATTTTTATATCCTTTTCATAATTAAATTTATTGCCGTTTTTAAACGCGACATAAGCAAGGCTATCTATAAAATTTAAGTGAATTTCGCTGTTAATTGAAGTTTGATCAAGCCTATAAGCCTGCCTCATAATCTCTGCGCTTGCGTTAAAATCAACCCAACGGATAAAATTTGGCTTTTCTTTTGGCGGTTCTTTTATTTCATTATTAAGAGAATTATCCGCATTGTTTTCGTTCGCAACCGCGTTTGCACTCGTTAAATTTTCATGCGGAAACAGACGGCAAACAGCCGTAAATAAGAGAAAAAGCAAAAGTAAGCATAAAATTAATCTTTTGCTTTGGCTTAAAAATAAACTTCTCGCTTTGTTAGAAAACATCGGAATTATTACTCATATTTAACTCTTTAAGCCCTGTTAAGGCGGGATTGTTCAGCAAGTTTCCGTGAATGCCGAAGCGCGAACCGTGGCAGGGGCAATCCCAACTTAATTCGTCTTGATTCCACTTAAGCCCGCAACCCATGTGGGGGCAAACACCGCTAACGGCGTGGATTTTGCCGTTTTCTTCCCTGTAAAGCCCTATCCGCTTGCCGTTTATCCTCACGGTTGCGCCCGTACCGTTTTTAACGCGGGAAACTTTTTTCATATCGGAATCAATCACAAGGCTTCCGAATCCTGCAAGAAGATTTGCCACATTTTCTACGGTTTTTAAAGGTGTTTTTGAAATGTAAAGCCTTTTAGTATCGTAAAGATTTTCGCGTTCTTTGCCCTCAATTAAATCCGAAATAATATCAGAGGCAACGGCGGAATGCGTGAAGCCCCACTTGTTAAAACCTGTGATAACGAAAAGATTTTTGCTTCCAAGCATACCGTAATTGCCTGCGTAAGGAAGCATATCAAAAGTCATGCAGTCATGCGCGCTGAATCGGGAAACAATCTTCCTTTCATCTGCGCCGAATTTATCTTTAATATGTTCCTCAACGGGCAAAAATCCGCCCTTTTTCTTATACCGCCCTGTTCTTTCGTTGTTTCCGCCTGCCAAAATTCCGCCGTTAATGGGGCGGTACTCATAGCCGTTATCTTCCACGCTTTCGTAAATTCCCTTTAGTTCAAACTGAGTGTGAAATGCAATATTTCTGCTACGGTGGCGGTAAATTTTAGCAAAGTAAAACCCCGGCATAATTATATAAGGGAAATGCGTGGCAACCACGAAGTGCTTTGCCTTCACAGAGTAATCCCCAATCCATAGTGTTTCGCCGTCTGGCGCTTCGCTTGGTTTGGTGTTTTCATAAATAATTCCGCCGTTCTTTTCAATCAATCCGCACAAACAATGCAGGAATTTAAAGGGATTAAGGTAGCCTTGGCTACCGATTTTGAGGTTTGCAGTAACTTTATACGGCAATTCCGAATTCGTGGTAACTTCAAAATCCTTGCCAAGAGTTTTATACGCTTTTGCCTCTTTATGAATCTGTTTTTTGCCCTTTTTAGTGGTTGAAAAAAGGTGCATATCTGCATCGTTGTAGTCGCAATCAAGCGCGTTTTCACTGATAATTTTCTTGATTTTTTCTAAACCGCTTTCGTTAAGCCTAAGATATTCGCTTGCCTTTTCCTTGCCGTGCTTTTTAATTAACCTGCTATAAACGGCATCGTGCGCGTAGCTAAGCATGGCAGACGATCTTCCGCTATCGCCACTGCCCACCACAGACGCTTCAACCACGCAAACCTTTAGTCCCCTTGTACTCAATTCATAAGCCGTCATAAGCCCCGCAAGCCCACCGCCTATGACGCACGCGTCCACCTTAACATTGCTACTTAATTTGGGGTACTTCTTCACCCCGTCCACATACCAAAAAGAATTTTCCATATTGGTATTATCTTAAATAGTAATGAAATTATGCAGGTTAATCTGTTATGTCCGTGAAGTCTGGCAATTCGCCAATTGTTGTTGTTCCAAAATCTTTGATAATAAATGCAACACTTTGAAAAACATAAAGCTCTTCTCGTCTAAAAATAATTTCATCATTTACATAAGCTAACGAATTGCTTGGTAGCAAAAGTCCCCATTTTTGAACATACTTATTAGTTTGTGCGTTGTATGTGCATTGAGTGCCTACAATATCAAAAATACCTAAAACTGAATTTAAATGACTTTCTCTTGACAGTTCGGAATCCTCTTCTAATTCCAACTTTACCCAAGTTTCGTCTTTAAAATCAATGTAATAATCTTCAAAAATGTATCTATATATCCCGTTATCATTACCGAGTGCAACAATATTATCTGCAAACTTAGCAAATAGTAAGCTATTATCTGTTGGCAAACTTCTATAAAGTGTAAAATTTCCCAAACTTAAAACCTTTCTCACGCTATCTAAATCACTAAAATCAAAGCAAAAGCAGGTTTCTTTATCACAAATTTGGCAAATTTCTTCTTCGTTTCCGCTATTGTTTGGAAAGCAAGCTATTAAAGAAAGGATAAGTGCGAGTGAAAATAGAATTGCAAGAATTGCTTTAAGTTTGCTTTTCATTTGTTCCCCCGTGAGTCTATATAAATTAAAGCGGTGTTATTTTCGCTTACTAACATTATACTACAAAATTATAAGATTTTAAAGGGATATAATAATTATTTTTTTAAGCCTGCACACCGCGCCGTACGGCTTTATGCTTAAAATCGTTTGACAAAGCCCCAAGCGAATGGTATATTGTTTAAAACAAACCGTTCGGGGGTATAGCTCATCTGGTAGAGCGCATGAATGGCATTCATGAGGTGGTCGGTTCGAGTCCGACTATCTCCACCAAACCGAAACCCGCGAACCGCCGTTTCGGAAAAGAAGAATATTAAAGAAGGGTTAGGAAATAAAAACTACCGTTTCGGAAATGAAGAAATAAGAGTTAGGGAAATCAAACACTCAACACAAACAGATTAATTGCGTCTTATAAACGCTGCTATGGCTCAGCAGGTAGAGCACGTCCTTGGTAAGGCGGAAGTCTGCTTGACGAAAGTCAGTCAAAATTGAATAATGCTGTTGTGGCTCAGTCGGTAGAGCACGTCCTTGGTAAGGACGAGGTCACGGGTTCGATTCCCGTCAACAGCTCCAAAAACGCCCGTTTTCGCTCAGAATATGGGCTTTTTTCATACCCTGGCAAAATTTGGCTTATTTTAGTATAGTGCCGACTGCGCCAAATTTTCTTCGTTTTTTCGGTCGACGGTCGCGCCGCCGCAAGCCCAAAAATAAAACTAGTATAGTAAATGGTATAGTAAAATCACAAACCTCTTTCCGTGGTTTCGCCAATAAGAAAGAAGTGGGCTTTAAGTAGGTTCTCTAAAAAAACATAATTGACCATTATCGCATAATAAATCAAACGGTTCTATATTATTGTTCGACTTATACTTTGACTTATAATCTTTTATTTGATTAAAAATTCCCATGCAAAAATTTTTAAGTTCATCTTCTGCTGGTAATTCTATTTTTAATTTTTTAACTTCTTCAATATGTCCTGCAAAAGAAAAAGTGACTCGAAATGTCGAGTATGGAACAGATATCGTAAACGCTATTAATTTCTTTTTTTCAATCCGGTTAGTAATTAAATTCTTTATGCAGTTTAGAACTTTTGAGGCTGTTTCTAAATCATTACATATAATTTCCGGCAAATTAATAATTGCATCATCAAAGTCAATACATTCGGGAACCTGTCCAATGCGCAATCCTTCTTTTTCTAAAAGATTTTTGACTTCTAATATATTTTTGTCAATATAATTATTAATCGAATTCTTATTATATCCTTGTCCATTTGAAAAACAAATATCATAATTTTGCGGTTGCATAGAGTTTTGTTTTATGTAGCAAGAAAAAACCGGCCACGCAGCTTCAAGAAAATCAATAGGTGCCTTTTTAGACTTTCTTTTGCCTTCATCTTCTTTTATTATTTCATTATATTTTTTATCTTCTCCGCCAAGATACTCGCCAATCAAGGTGTTGTCCATAAAATAAAAGGTTAATAATTGCTTCCATTTTTCGATTTCAATATTGCCGTCTATTCTCCATAGCTTTGTATAAATGGTATCTCGACCTGTTTTGTTAATTGATGCTGCTAAGCGTTTTTGCATTTTTTCTTCGGTATACGCACGAACTGCTCCGTCAAAATGAGGAGGCGTGTCGCCATGTCCCAGCATACAATGCACGAAACGACAACCGTAGAGGTTGTTATGAAGGTTTTTTCGCAGGCAAATTTCTTCGCATTCAAAAGTTCGGATTTTGTTTTGAGTGTACCAGCGGAATTCTGTTCGACGAATGTTTGAATATAGAGCTGCCACATCACTATTTTCGTGAATGGTTACACCCTCATCAATTGACTCCAAATCGTCTGAAAATTTTGGACCCCACAAATACTGATATTCAAGCATCGTGGTTGCGGTTCCTTTTAATCCGATTAAATTGGGGTCTATAGCTATTTTTACGGTAACCGCATCTCTTGATAGCGATTGTAAACATTCTAAAAATGAGGCATTTAGTGAGTTTTCAATAAAAAATGACCTGCGAAAAAACTGATGAGCAAACAAATAAAAACCTTTATACTCGTATAAGCCCGGAGCGACTATTGTAAAGTTCTTTAAATCAATAAGGTTGTCTTTATCCAATAGTTGTGCTAATTCAGGAAACATCGAAAAAACTATATTTTCTTGCTTTATAGCCAAGGCTTCAATATAAGGCTTATCGTAGTCTTGCTTTATTATATTGGCTACGGATAAAATTTTTTTGACTAAGGCATCATACTTTTCTTTTTTGTCGGCAATCAATAATTCTTTGTGTTTTTTGATAATTTCATTTAACCTCAATATATCATCTTCCGTTAAGCAAATATTGCTTTCTACTGTCTGCCAAAATTTTTCGGGGTCAATGAACAAGGGTCCCAACCTTGTGAAACCACATACTCTGCTTTTATCATGATTTATGCTGGACGGTGTTGTAGAATCCCAATTTTCTAAATACATCCTCAAAACAGCTTTTTCTTCGACATAATGATTAAGCCTGTTTAATCCACTTGTTATGCCGACACCGAACATTTTCTCCATGCAAAGTCCTCGTAAAATTTATCTATTAATTATATCATTTTTCGCTATAAATATCAAGCCGCTAAACAGTCGTTTTGAAAATTGCAATAAAAAAGCCCGTCCAAAAGCACTTTACTCTCAGGCGGGCTTTGATGATTTTTTACCGCTTGAAGATGCTGTCCAGCGTCCGGGCGGCTTCTTTATCTTCTTCTTTGAAGTATTGCCAGTAGGTGTCGACGGTGAGTTTTGTGGTGCTGTGACCGGCGCGGACGGAAACCGTTTTGAGCGGTATGCCCGCAAGGATTTGCAGGGTGATGTTCGTGTGCCGCAGACTGTGGATATGCACATCAGGTAGTCCGAGTCGTTGTGTGATTTTCTTCAGCCAGTAGCGGAATGTGCAGGGGTGAAGCCGAGCGCCGTCGTCACTAAGGAACACACGCTGGCATCCTTTGTAGCGGTCGCCGAGCATTTTAACCCTATCTTCCCACCAAAGCCTGTAATCTTTGACAAGGGCGGTCAAACTGTCGGGCATGGTAATTTCCCTCATGCTGGTGTTGGTCTTTGTGTTGCCCGTCACAACGCCGATACCTGCTACGCTAACGCACGACCGCTTTACGGATATTTCACCTTTATCAAGGTCGATGTCGTCCCATTCTAAGCCCGCCGCTTCGCCCCGTCGTATACCCGTGAGGAGGATAAGGAGTAGCGAGGTTTTGACCCGTATGTCCGGCTCATCCATAAGCGCACCCGCAAGCGTCCTTGCTTGCTCTTCGTCCAAGCACACGATTTTGTTGCGGTGCATTTTGACGGGTCTGATGTAATCGCCGGAAGCGTAGTTGTGTTCAACCAGTTGTTGCCGTTTGGCGGTGCTTAGGATTGTGCGGAGCGTCCGCAGGATTTTGCCGATTGTGGCGGGCATATAGTGTTTTTCCACCTTGCTGATTTCAAAGCATTTTTCCAGTGGTTCGTCTATGGCAGCGCATATCTGCTTGGCTTTTTCGATGTCGATACGGTCGCCCCTCATAGCGTTGGTCAGAGTGCTGTCCGATATTTTTGTAGTGCGGCAGATGCTTATGAGCGTAATTTTCCGCTCTTTCATAATATCGGCAAAGCCAGAAGCCACCGCATAGCCGACCGTGTATTTATGGTTTTTTACATTGTCCATAAACCGCTGTATGATAATCGGGCTGAGCTGCCGCAGCTTGTAACCGCCGAGCTTCTTGCATATTTCGTTTGCGTGATACCGGCATGATGCGTAGTAGGATGCCGAGCGGTTTTGTTTTAAAGATTCCAGCCATATCTCGCTGTATTCCGATAAGGTCAAGTCGACATCGATTCCGTTTTCGATACAGGCGTCCTTGCGGCACCGTTCCTCAAATTCCACCGTGAATTTATCCAGCAGCCTTTTGGCTTCACGCTCGGTCACATCCTGCGGCGGCCGCCATGTTACCGTCTTGACCTCATTTTTGCCTGTCCCGGCGTTTCTGACAAAAACTTGTATGCGGTAAGATACTCCGTTTTTGTTGTCGCGTTTTAATACTGACGCCATTTTTTTATTCCTCCAATGTTAAGTTTTTGTGTTTTACCCAAGCGGTGCAGTAGAGCCGCACCGCCGGGCAACACAAACAAGTACCGTATAAGCCTGAACAAGTCAAGCAGAAAACGGCAGACTTCTTTACTTTTATCCGGCACATTCTTCAGTATTTTGAATAGTTGCCGGAAGAGTCAAATACCCTATGAGGGAGTCGAGGTCTACAAGGACTTTCTTGCCGGTGTAAAAATGGCGGATTTTGTTTTCCTTGCACAGCGTCCTCACAAAGTACGCCGTGACGGCGGACTGCGGGTCGGCTTGCTTGACCTCGGTGACTATTTCGTTTATGGTTCGCATTCTTGCGATTGTATTCATTATTTCTGTTTCTCCGTTTTTATTATTTACGGAGCCGCACCCCGTAATTTAGCGTTGCACCTTTTCATCTTTGTAACTTTGCTCCTTGTAACTTTGTTCTTTGTAGCGTTGCTCTTTGTAACTTTCACCTTTATCCGACACGGGGTGTACGGACAGCCGGAGTCCGCCGCTTTTAGAAAGTATAACTTTCAGCGTACAACGGAACGCTTTCGGGTTTTGATTGTTTCGATTTTTTCAAAAATAAATCAAGATTTTTTGATTGTTTTTCAAAACTTTTGATTTCAAAACTTTACCCGCTGTGCCTTTTATAGCGATTAAGTTGTTTTTGCCCATAAACTTAGGCTTTTCCTTGGGTTTTCATTCCTTTTCACTCTTGATTTCCTAAAACGAAAAAACGCTTTGATTTTGCGAAAATTTGCGTGTTCCTGCCTTCCCGCTTACCAATCCGCTTCCCGTAGAGATTCCGACCGCCCCTGCCCGGCGGGGTAGCAGTCATTCGGCCTTTAAGCCAAGCAACTCAGCCATCTCCGACTTATAGGCTTGTCCTTTCGCCGCGCGCCGCTTAATGTCGTTGACTTTCACGGGCAGGCACCGCTCCAGTATCCGGCTGTATATCCGCGCGTAAGTAACATCCGACGTGTCCTCGGCTGCGTCAGTCAATAGTTTCGGCGTGTAGTTCGTGGTGATAACCAGCGGGATGTTGTACGTGTAACAGCCGTCAATAAACTTGTAGATTTGTTCTTGGGCAAAGGTCGTGCCGCGCTCAGTTCCGAGGTCGTCTATCACGAGCAGGGGCTTGCGCATCAGGCGGTCGAAGTGGTCGTCGGCGTTGTCGAAGTCCTGCGCCAACTTTACCACCGTTGCCAGCGAGGTACATTGTACCGCGTAGCCTTTGTCAATCAGCGCGTTGGCGATGCACATGGCGAAGAACGATTTGCCGGTTCCTACGCTGCCGTAGAGGATAAGACCGCCGCCCGCCGTGCGGAGCTTCTCGAAGTTCTCCACATAACTTTTACATACTGCGGTTGTCTTAGGCGTCTTGCCGTCATCCGCCGCAAAGGTATACGCGCGGTATGACGGATTAGGTATCCCGTCCCGCCTAAGCTGAGCAACCTTGTTTTCCCATTCGGCTTGCTGCCGGGCTTTTTCCTCGGCTTCCCACCGAGCCGTCTCGCATTTGCACCGCGTGGGGAAGATAGTTTCTTCATCCTCCTCATAGCGGGTCTGCCGGGGCGTGTGGCAGTTCTTGCAGTAAATCAGACCGTCTTTCAGGTATTCGTCCTCATAAATCCGCCGCTTACCGTCAAACAGTTTTTTCATCGCCGCATCTATTTTCTCCATAAGCTAATCCTCCTCATTGTAGTTAATCTGCGGCTTGGGCTGTAGCGCGCGTCCAAGCGGTTGTTTATCGGTTTCAAGCGGCCAGATACTTGTCCAACCGTTTTGCGTGCTACGGTTGAATATTTCGATTTTATCTGCGTCCGTGGCTGCCAGCTTGTCAAGACGGGCGAAGAACTGTTTTAGGGCGGTATCAGTTACAGGCTTCCGTTTGAGCTTCCGCATTTTGATAAACTCATTAACCGCCGTTTTCAATCCCTCATCAGAAGTATATTGAGAGATAACAGAATCAAGAGCCGCATCGCCGCCGTCCGGCGGCTTGACTTTTCTCTTTCTCTGCTTTTTCTCTTCTTCTAAATCTACTTCTTTTTCTTCTTCTTTATTGCCGTTACAAAAAGTTGCACCGCCGTTACCGACCGTTACGCCAGCGTTACCTTGTAACGGTTTCCGTTTTTCTTTCTCCCGTGAGCGGAAAGCCCGCACCCGCTCGTAGCTGTCGCTCTCGCGCCCGACCCGGTTCGGCATATCCGTCAAAAACATTGTGCCGTTTTCCAAAACCTCTAACAGCCCCAGGCTTTTCAGGTTCGCTGTGGCTTGCCGCACGGTTTCAATTCCGGTGTCGGTAACCGCCGCCAGCATTTCTTCGTCATAGGGAACGGTGTCGCTGAATTTAAGATGGCCGACATCCCGGATGCTTTTGAGCATAATCGCCAAATAAAAAAGAATCAGGTCTTTGCCGTTTTCCTTCGCCTTCAGCACCTTTATATGCCCGCTGTCCAGAAAGCCGTCCTCCAGCTTCAGCCAGTATTTCTTAGTCATATCTGCCATTTTGTTAGTTTTCCTCCGTAAGCCACCATTCGCCGGACTTCAAAACCTTGAGGTTTGCCTTGCCCCAACAAAACAATCCATATCCTACGGGATAAATCCAGGGTTTCAAAAATTGTTTGAAAGTGCCTCTTTTCTCAATAATTTGTTCTGCCGTCAAGCCTTCCGCTAAGTCCAAATGCAAACTTATCGAAAATCTGCAAATCATAATCATTTTGACCGCATTTGTCCGTATATGGTCTGCAAGGTATATTGAGGTCTTGCTCCAATAATCCCGCTTGCCTTGCTTAGCCTCCGCAAGGGAGGGCAAAACAAGCCTTTTGCCGTAGTGTTCTTGAAGTTTTTTAGCCCGGTTTGATATGCTGGACTGCTTTCTACCTCGACGGGAATCCCGTCATAAAAGTAACTATTCCTTGTGTTCATAATTTCCTCCGTTTTTTTGTTTTGCCGTCTATTCCGGCTGTCATGCGTTTTTTGCCGTGCCGCTACGCACCTATTCAGTTGTCGGGGGATATCGCGCTTTTAGCTGTTGCATTTCCAAAGCCTCCTTTTGTTACTGCGTTAGCGAACTTGCTAACGCATATCGGTTTTTTAAGGACGCAAAATGCGCCCTTGAGGGGAGAGAGTGACAGGATTTATGGCTGGCTATTCCGGGTAGATAAGTTTAATGCCTTTTTGAGAAGCAACACCTTCAATTGCCTTTTGAATAGCATGGTGATAGTTTTCTTCATCGGTGCTGGTTTCCGGGCGCAAATCAACTTGCATTAACAGCCGGACAAGTAGCCGTGTAGAAAAATGGGATTTTAGATGCTCGACCATATCGGGTGGTAAGTCATCTCTGCCAAAGCCGGCAGCCTCGTTAAAATAATATTGAAGCTCAGGATTGCCTTTACAAAGCAATTCTTCCATTCTTTTCAGCAAATCCCCGGTTGGCGGATACCGCTTGTCATTTTCCATGTCAGACAAATACGGTGCCGCAATCCCAAGGTCAGCCGCCATTCCTCTTAGCGATTTACCCAGCGCCTCTCTCCTCAAACGAATAAATCCGCCAAAGATGTTTGTGTTTTTCTTTTCCATAAAACTCCTCCCAACGATATATGTTGCCATGTTCGCTAACATAGTAACACATAGGGAAAAGTGATGTCAAGCGTTTTTACGCACATTTTTCATAATTTTTATAATTATTTTTTTGACTGTAATTTTCGCATTCCCTTAAACTAAAGCGAGAAAGTCGCAAACTTTCCATTGAAACCACAGCGTTTAATTTTTTCGATAAAGCCATCCCTGGTTTTTTTGTCATTATAATCATGAAGAAACCAAGTGATTTTATTAGTATCTAAATATCTGCAAATTTCTTTAAGATATATCATGTCAACATCTGAAAACGAGAACCCGACTGAGTATATCCTTTGCACGGGGGCTGTATTTAGAGTATTGAAGAAGGTGCGGTTTTCGATTAATGCATCTTCAGTTTTTTTTCGCAATGATGAAAACAATGCCCATAAACCCGCCCCATGAAATCTTTTCTCTCCATAGGGGCAAAATCTTTCATCGTTGTCATACTCATCTCGCTCTCCATCTTCGCCATGGCCGAAATAAAGTTTCTCGTTTTGCTTGCCATGAATGTGACAGACATTTTTAGCACCATATAACTTTTGCAAAGTGGCGGTATAATTGAAAGTTAAAAACATATCGTCATTTTTATCAATCAACGCTTGAAAAGTTGCCTTAATTTTGCTTCGATTGATTTTTATTGTTGAAACCCATTCGTCAAAAAAATCGAGTATCTTTGATATCGATGCAATTAAATCGGCGGATGTATCCTCATTCTTATAGCCAGTATGAAAAGGCTTTTCATCACTTATGTCAAGTTCCTCAAAATATTCTGAAAGCCATAGCTTTGTTAACGAGCCTTCTAAATCAGACCATTTTTCTCCTTCGACCTGGGAAATCTTATAGGCAATAAAAGAAGCACATTCATTATCATCGTAACCAATATCACCCCCCATTAAAGTCCTTTCGTCAGGAGGGAAAAACCATTCCGCTTCAGAATGCGGATATTCTTTTTCTAAAAACTCTTTAAAGTGATTGTAACTGGTTTTAAACCCATGCATCAAATCAAAGCCATTTCCTATAATAAATAAATTCATGCAACTTCCTTAATTGTCAATTATGTGTCGTTGGGCTTGCTCATCATGATGGTAATTTAGCAGTTCAAATGCACCGAAGTTGCCCATGCTGATTTGGAACACTGTGCTACCGTTAAGTAAGGTTTGAAGCCGTAAAATATTACTTTTGCCTTGAAAATAGCGAAAAAGGTATTGTAAAGTCAGTTCTGAATCACAAGTGATAGCAAAAGTGTGGGTGCCGTTTATGTAAGATTCACCGTCGTAGCGGACATAAACAAAATGTCCAAAATCCGAAACGGTTTCTGTAACATCGGGAACAATGATAGAATCACAAGTCAAGATTTTTTCAGATGGCACAGGTCGAACATAGCGGTTAATAATATCGGCACTGTTTACGGTTCTGCCGCTATAGTTCTTGTAAATGTCACCATAATGAACACATTTGATGCCGTTTTCGGAATCAAGAAATTCTCTTGACGTGGTGATTGGTCTAAATAGTTTCACTTTTTCGCTTAACTTCATTTTTCTACCTCGGAGGATATAATGGTCAAATTAAAAGATATTTGCGACAGCGTTTCCATAACATACAACTTCTCAAATGTGAAAGAAGTAGTTTTTCTCAATACTGGCGACATTTTAGAGGGTAAAATCTTGGTGTCCTCTTACAGCGATGTGTCTTTTTTGCCCGGACAGGCAAAGAAGTCAATCCAAAATGGAGATATACTGTATTCTGAAATTCGCCCTCAAAACAAACGGTTTTGCCTTGTTGATGTTCCAAATTCGCAAGATTATGTCGTTTCAACAAAATTGATGGTCTTGCGTTTTAAGGGCAAAGACTTCTTGCCGAAATTTATTTACCAATACATCACGCAGGATAATGTGGTAGATACGCTTCAGCAATTAGCGGAATCGCGCTCAGGAACATTTCCTCAAATCACCTTTTCTGAACTTGGGGACATTGAAATTCCAAATTATTCCCTCGATGACCAACAACACATAGTTGACAGTAGGAGGATGATGGCATGAAATCCTCTCGCATAGCCGATTTGGCGCAAATCGTAACCGACAGAATGGATAGCAAAAGGCTCTCTGCCTCGACCTATATTTCCACCGAAAATATGCAACCTAATTTTGGTGGTGTGGTCAATGCCGCTTCTTTGCCGACAACCGCAGTTACCTCTTTTCGTCAAGGCGACATCCTTATTTCAAACATACGCCCTTACTTCAAAAAAATATGGTTTGCTCAGTTTGACGGCGGTTGTTCGACCGATGTAATTTGCTTGCGTGTTACAAGTAACGATTGCCTGCCGCAGTATCTGTTTTATCAGCTAAACGCCGATAATTTTATTGATACTTTTGTTGCCTCATCTAAAGGCACAAAGATGCCCCGTGGCGACAAACAAGCCCTGCTTGAATACAAGATTTGCTTGCCTGATACAGCCGAGCAATCCCACATAGTTGACACCAAGTGTCAGTTAATCGTCGCTGTCTAAAATCGCCATGATTTTTTCGTCGAGTTCTTTGTTTTTGGCAAACAGTTCTTTCAATTCTTGCTTAACTCTTATTATCTCCGCTCTAACCTCCTCATCGCTCATTTTATCACTATCGTCTATCCCGACATAACGGCCGGGGACGAGAGAATAATCGGTTGCTTGTACTTCTGCCAGAGTCGCCGACTTGCAGTAGCCTTTGACATCCTCGTAGTTTTCGCCGCTCAGCCACCTGTGGTAGGTGTCGGCTATCTCCAAGATTTCTTCCGTGGTCAGTTCACGGATTTTGCGGTCTATCATTACGCCTTTGTCACGACAATCTATAAACAGCGTCTTTTCTTTGTGCTTACGGTTTTTACGCAAGAACCACAGCGATACAGGGATAGTCACGGTGCTGAAAAGGTTTGTCGGCAGGGCGATGATGCAATCAATAATGCCGCCGTCTTTTTCGAGCATTTGCTTGCGGATATTGTATTCTTGCTTACCGTTGGTCGAAAGGGAGCCGTTGGCAAGGACAAATCCCGCCACGCCGTTTGGCGCAAGCTTTGACACCATGTGCTGTATCCAAGCGTAGTTGGCGTTGCCGGAGGGCGGTATATCGTATATCCAGCGCGGGTCGTCGAGCAGAGATGGCTGGCCGTAATCGCTGATATTAAACGGCGGATTCGCCATGATAAAATCTGCGCGTAAGGTTTTGTGTTTGTCGTCGTGAAAAGTATCGCCGAAACTATCGCCGAGGTCGGCGGGGATTCCGCGTATGGCGAGATTCATTTTTGCCAGCCGCCAGGTATCAGGGTTGAGTTCTTGACCGTACACAGCTATCTTGTCCAAGTTGCCTTGGTGTTCTTGTATAAACTTGACCGACTGGCTAAACATACCGCCCGAACCGCAGCACGGGTCGTACACGCGCACACCTTTTCCGACTTTGTCGTAAGGTTCAATCATATTGACGATAAGGTCGACCACGCAACGGGAGGTGTAAAACTCGCCGCCTTTCTGTCCGAACTTCTTAGAAAACTCGCCGAGGAAAAACTCGTAGCATTTTCCAAAAAAGTCGCCGGTCATATTCTCTGTTGAAAGCTGGTTGCTGAAGAGGTCAACCAGTTCGCCGATACGGCGCTTGTCTACATCGCCGCGTGAGTAAACCTTGGGCAATATGCCTTTAAGTTCCGGGTTGTCCTTTTCGATTTCTAAGAGAGCCTCGTCCAAAATCTTGCCGATTTCCTCGGTCTTAGAAAGTTTGGATATGTAACTCCACCTTGACTTTTCAGGAACCCAAAAAACATTCTCTTCAGCATAAGCATCGCGTTCATCCTCAAAGCCGTCGCCGTCGGCGACAAGCTGTTCGTACTTCTGCTCGTATCTGTCGGACACATACTTTATGAAAATCAGCCCGAGGCAGATGTTCATGTAGTTGTTCGGCATTACCGCGCCGATTAACTTACACGCAGCGTCCCACAGCGTCTTTTCAAGCGATACCGCCGCTTTCTCTTTTTTGTCACCTTTGACAGTCTTTTCGTTTGCCATTTATCCTCCGAAACTTCCGCATAGTCAAACCTATCAGAAGTTGTGCTGTAAAAATTTTATATTATCTGTTTTACCGACCTGTAAAAGAATTCTATCTTGCCGTCGAGTTTATCAGTGTGGAAGTGGCCACAGTACCAGCGGTCGAAACTGATAGAGTCGTGGATTTTCTGCAAGGCGTGTTCTGTGCGGTTTTTAATGTGGCTTTGGTCTATGCCGGGGAGGAACACCTCGCGGGGCAGAAAATTGTACGGGCAAGTGTGCGTTATTACGAAGTCAAATTTTTGCCCTTTGACCGTCTTATAGATTCCGTCAAGTTCCGCGTCGGTCAGTTCTTCGTTTTCCCACCAGGCGTTGCCGCGCTCAAGCCGCCAAAACTTATCAACGGAATATGCGCCGCCGACTATGAGGCTTTTCTTGCCGTTAATGTCAAACACGGTGCCGTTAGCGGCGAAGTAGATGTCGTTGCTCTCATAGCCGTCGCCGCCGAGGAGTTTGATTTTATCCGCCGCCATTTCGGCAAAGGGCTGTTCGTGGTTGCCTTGTATGCAGAGGAGGGTTATCGGCAGGTCGGCGGCGAGTTTCTGCCGCTCTAAATCCTTTTGCAACTTATCGTAATAAACGCTATAAAAGAACCCAATGTCGCCCAGCAAAATCAGCAGGTCATCTTTGGTCGTGTCGCCGATGTACATAACCCTGCCCGCAAGGTCGTTCATGTCGCCGTGGATATCCCCTGTCACGAACACTCTATTAAATTGCTGACTCAGTTCTTTTGTCATGTTTTTTGTTTTTTAAAGAAAGTGGTTCCACTTTTGTTAAATTACTTTCCTCGGGCTGTTTCGGCTTCGATAACAATTTCCATAATGTCTGCAATGTCGCAATTCAAGGCTTTGCAGATGCGCAACAGGATATCGGTGGTGATATTGTCGCCTTTGGTGAGCTTCGCCATTGTTGCCGGACTGATTCCGCACATTTCGCGCAGTTCCGTCTTTTTTAAGTCTTTGTCGATTAACAAATGCCAAAGTTTTTTGTAGCTTACTGCCATTTCAAAAATCTCCTGTTTCTCGTATTTAGACATTGTATCATAAATACACGGTCAATGCAACTTAATACGCTATCGTGAAAAAATAATTCACGCTTGTCATTGCACTTGCGAAGATTTGTGTAGATTTGCGAAGATTTGCGAGAAATGTCGGGGGTTCTGCCACAAATTGCGTGTTGTTTCAATAAAATCTGCCACAGATTGCAAGTTAAATTACGTTTTTTTGCCACAAGTTGTAATCCGAGTGAAAAACATTTATATTATACTGCAAATAAAAGCAGCAAAGATTGATAGTGTAATATCAACCTTTGGCGGTCGGTGATTATTATAATTTCGAAAAAGCGCATAACCGAAAAAATATTCTTAAAAAATAGCATACTCTGCTTGACAAAGCGCGTATAATAGAGTATGCTATTAGCGATACAGGATATACTAAGTCTTGTAGGGAGTAAGCAAAATGAATTTAACTCAAAAATTAGAAAAAATTTACGGAGCGGGCGAACCGATTTTCCTCGAAGAAATCAGGGCGGCTATGGATGGTTATTCCTCGCCGTATGTTTTCCAATGCATCCGCAAAGAAATTGCCGAGGGACGGCTGGCTCGGTTTGACGAATCTGTTTACTATATTCCCCAGGATGGTTTCTTTGGCAAGTCCTCATTAAACCCCAGCAAGGTTGTCGAGAGGAAGTATCTTTCGGACAACGGCAAGATTATTGGTTTTTATTCAGGCATAGGATTGCTGAATGCAATCGGTGGCACAAGACAAATGGCTTTTGTGTATGAAATAATTACAAACAACGAAAGCACAAGACGGCGCGAAGTCCAGGTCGGCAAAAGCAGATATATATTACGCAAGGCAAGGTGTGCAGTCAACAATGAAAATAAGGTCATCTTGCAGGTCTTAGAGTTGTGTAATAATTACTTGTGGGATGACGAGGCTGCCGAGGCTGTATTAAATTACGCTAAAAGAAACAATGTTACGATGCGTGATGTGCTGAGATACTCGCAGTATTATCCAGCAAAAGCAATAAGAAATGCGAGCGAGGTGCTTTATGGAATTGCATAAAGATAAAGAAACTTTTAATAACCTGATAGAGGAATTAAGCACGAAAACAGGTATTCCGTCGGCGATTATCGAAAAGGATTATTTCGTTACGATGTTTTTGGAGACGCTTTCCAAAAAGTTGCCCGGCATGATTTTCAAAGGCGGTACTTCACTCTCAAAATGCTACCGTGTGATTGAGCGGTTTTCCGAAGATATTGACATTACGGTTGACCATTCGGAAACTCTAACTCAAGGGCAATACAAAAAAATCAAACAGGCTGTTGTGGACTCGGCGGCGGAACTGGGGTTCGAAATAACAAACTTAGATGACACTCGTTCAAGACGAGATTTCAACGAGTACATAATTGATTATTCGGCGATTTTTACGCTTGAGGGTATCAAGCAGTTTTTGCTGGCAGAAACAACTTTGTCGGTGCGCTCTTTTCCCACGGAATTGAAACCTGTCAAAAGCATAATTCAAGAGCATTTAGAGAGTGCTGGTTTGCAGGCGATAGCGGAGAAATACGGTTTGCGTGAGTTTTCCGTCCGTGTCCAAAAATTAGACAGGACTTTGATTGACAAGTTGTTTGCACTGGGTGATTATTATCTTGTAGAAAAAGAGTTCGGTTACTCTCGCCACATCTACGACATTTATAAATTGCTTCCGCTGGTCACCATTGACGATGCCTTTAAGTCGCTTGTAAGAGAAGTGCGAGAAGCACGCAAAATAAGCCAGTATTGCCGCTCCGCTCAGGATGGTGTGGACACGCA
>Ga0123356_10000981_pt1 | contig 31690 bp, 25 predicted proteins | sample TergutEmb28metaG_2_FD_92546 | JGI IMG/M metagenome (GOLD analysis project Ga0123356, IMG submission 92546) | Embiratermes neotenicus P3 segment gut microbial communities from Petit-Saut dam, French Guiana - Emb289 P3 | ecosystem: Host-associated > Arthropoda: Insects > Digestive system > Gut ...
GCCGAAGCCGTGTATCAAGAGACCTTGGCCGTGGTAAAAGACATCGTGGCCTGCGCCCAAGAAAACGGCGTCACCTTTTTGATCGAAAACTATGTAAACAACGTGATTGGCTCCGTGGCCCAAGTGAAGCGCCTGTTTGCCGATGTGAACTCCCCGCACCTGGGTTTGGTGTGCGATCCCACCAATTACTTTGACGATGGCAACATCGACAAGGTGGACGAAACCCTGCGATTGATCTTCGACGAGCTTGCGCCCATGATGAAGATTGCCCACGCCAAGGATTGCAAGCGCGCCACGGACCTTTCCGAAAAGCATGCCGACATCGACGCGGACGAATCCCACACCTTCCGGGGCGCGGGTGGTGTGGAGTTGCCCGCCGCCGGGCTGGGTGTGCTGAATTATCCGCTATATTTGGAACTTTTAGCAAAGCATCACCCCAACATGCCCCTGATCATTGAGCATTTGGATGAGGCGGATATTCCCAGGGCGAAAAAATTCGTGGATGATGTGCTCAAGCAAGTGGGCGTGTGATGCGTTTTTGGGGTTGTGGAAATGTGCGTTATGTGCTAAAGTAGCTGGGGAAAAAGCGTTGAAGGAGGGAATCATTATGTCTGCCATGTCGAAAGGGATCAAAACTTCACATCAAACATTTTCAATCAGGAGGCATAATGATAGAAATCCAAGGGAAACGCAACTCCGCGGTTGTTTACGCGGAGAAAATTGACAGGGAAACAAAAACGCAATTGGCCGAACTGCTTCGCGATACGGCTTTTACCGATTCAAAAATCAGAATCATGCCCGACGCCCATGCCGGAAAGGGCTGTGTTGTAGGAACCACGATGACGCTGAACGGGCGGTTGTGCCCGGCGCTTATGGGTGTTGATATAGGCTGCGGAATGGAGACCGTTCTTTTTGAGGAAGAGGAAATCGATCTTCCAAAGCTGGACGCGCTTGTTCATGCCCGCATACCTTGCGGCTCAAAGGTGCATGAAGCGCCTGTAGCAACAGAAAACGAAATAGACCTCAAAGCCCTGCGATGTTATGCTCATATAAACGCTGGCCGAGCCCACCGAAGCGTCGGCACTCTGGGCGGGGGCAATCATTTTATCGAGTTTGGCAGGGATGACGGCCGCGGGCTTTACCTAATCGTTCACTCGGGCTCCAGGCAGCTTGGAAGCGATGTGGCCAAATACTATCAGGACGCGGCATACCGTCATCAATGCAAGAAGGTGAAAAAAAGCGCCCGCGTATCGTCGTACGGGCGGCATGAAGACGACGATGCATATGGCGCGAGGCCCACAAACCGGGAGAAAAAAACGCCTGCGGTTGTCTATGCGCGAGCCATACTGGATGGCCGCCTTTTTGATGACTACATCCACGACATTTCCATCGTTCAGCGCTTTGCCGATCTAAACAGAAAGGCGATGGCCGAAATCATTGGCGGCGGCATGGGACTGCATGTAAGGGACAGCTTTTCAAATGTGCACAACTATGTCGATACCGAACGGATGATTTTGCGCAAGGGCGCCGTGTCGGCCAATCAGGGAGAGAGGCTCATCATCCCACTGAACATGCGCGACGGCGCGTTGTTGTGCACCGGGCGCGGAAACCCCGAATGGAACTTTTCCGCCCCCCATGGCGCAGGGCGCGCTTGCAGCCGAACTGACGCAAAATATGCATACAGCGTGGAAGTGTTTCAGGAACAGATGAAAGGTATCTACACGACCACCGCCAACGCGGGCTCCATTGACGAATGCCCGATGGCGTACAAGGCGCCCGAAGGCATCATCGCGTTCATCGGAGACACCGTGCGCATTGAGAAGACCATACGGCCTATCTACAATTTCAAAGCATGCAATGGATAGGGATTAACGAAAAGGGGTTAGAGAAGTTCGGCAAGCCGTCCTCTCCTAACCCCTAATCCCTAATTACCCAGCCAAAGCTCAATCGGATACTTCACCTTCTTATGGAAGGGCAACGCCACCTTCTGCCCCGTGCGGGCGCTTTCGTAGGCGGCATAGATCATTTCTAACGCGGCGCGGCCGTCTTCGGCGGTGACCAGGGGTTCCTTGTCGTTGAGCACGCAGTCGGCAAAGTGGGCCAGTTCCTGGGGATAGCCTTGGTTAAATACCTCGTCGTACATGGTAAAGGTCCAGCCCGTGGTGGCTCCGGCTTTTTCGGCGGCGTAATCGTACCCTTCGGTGCTGTAGGTAAGGGCGGAGTTGCCCTGGAATAGGTCGGCATAGGACACGCCGTGGGTGCCGTGGATCTCGATGCGGTCGTCCATGCCGCCGTGGCGGGCCCAGCTGTTTTCGGCTACGCCGATCACCCCGTTTTCGAATTCCACGATGGTGACGGTGTTGTCGTCCACATCGGTATCGTGGAGCACGGTTTTCATATCGGCAAATACGGTTTTTACGGGGTTGTTTTTGGTCATCCACCGGAACCAGGCCATGGCGTGGCAGCCCAAGTCCATCAGTGCGCCGCCGCCTGCAGTCTCTTTTTTGTAGAACCAAGGGCTGTGGGGGCCGTTGTGTTTTTCGCCCTGCTTGAGCATGTACACCTTGCCCACCGCGCCGCTCTCCACCAGTGCGCGCACCCGCTCGTACTTGGGCGCAAAACAAAGCTCCTCGGCGTACATAAACTTGAGGTTGCGTTTTTTGCACTCGGCGATCATCTCGTCGGCCTCTTCCAGGGTTAAGCACAGGGGTTTTTCCATCACGATGTGTTTGTTGTTGCGGGCGGCGAGCATGCCTGCGGTGTGGTGCAGATAGTTGGGCAGGCAGATATCCACCATGTCCACTTCTTCTTCGCGCAGCAGCTTCTCCATGTCGTCATAGCAGGCAGGAATGTTATGCTCTTTGGCAAACTTCTGGGTATTCGCCATGTTGCGGCCATAGACCGCCACCACATCCACCGTGTGGACAAAGCGGTTGTAGCTCTCCATGTGAATATTGGCCACAAAGCCGGTACCGAACAGCGCGACTTTCAGCTTTTTCATGCATTTCTTCCTTTCATTGACGGATTCTTTAGCACTATGATACAATAAGGCGGGGAAATTTTCAATCAATAATTTGAGGTGTTTTCACTGATTTGCGCCCAAGGATTAACCAAACGCTACGGTGACAAGCTGGCGCTGGACGGCGCTTGCTTTGCCATTGAAGAGGGGCAGGTTGTGGGCCTGTTGGGGCTTAACGGCGCGGGCAAGTCCACCACCATGAACATACTCACCGGCTGTATCAGCGCCACAGCCGGCACGGTGGCCATTGGCGGATATGACATCGCCACCCATCCCCGGCAGGCCAAACGGATCACCGGCTACCTGCCCGAACAGCCTGCCTTTTATCCGGAGATGAAGGTGCGGGATCACTTAAACTTTGTGTGCGGCCTAAAGGGGCTCCCAGCCGTTGGCCGCAAAAAACACATCGACCATATCTGCGGCCTGGTGGGGCTGGAGGATATGTTAGGGCGGATGGTGCGCAATCTTTCGAAGGGGTACCGGCAGCGGCTGGGTTTTGCCCAAGCCTTGGTGGGCGATCCCAAGGTGATCATATTGGACGAACCCACCGTGGGCCTGGATCCTTCACAAATCATAGAGATTCGCCGCTTGATCAAGGACTCGGGCCAGCGGGCCACGGTGATCGTCTCATCCCACATTCTATCGGAGATACAAGCGGTGTGCGACCGGGTCATCATGCTGCAAAAGGGCCGGGTTATTGCCGATTGCCCCACCAACGAGATGGTGGGTAGGGCGAGCATTCGGGTGCGTGTGCAAGGCGAAGCCGAGGTCATTGGGGCTGCGCTGCACAAAGTGCCGGGAATGGGCAGCGTAAAGCAGCTCGGGCAAAATGAGCCGGGTACTTGGGATTTTGCCCTGGAGAGTGCGGGCGGTTCCGACATCCGCCCGGCGGTGTTTAGGGCCCTGGCTGCTGCCGACCTGCCGTTACTGGCTGCCCACAGCGCGGATATATCGTTAGAAGAAGCGTTTTTGCATCTCACAGGAGGTGCCACATGAAGGCCATTTTAAAGCGGGAGCTGCAAGCCTACTTCTTTTCGCCCCTGGGGTACGTGGTGATTGCGGTGATGTACTTTTTTTCCGCCTATTACTTTTTTACCTATAACTTATACGGCAATACCACCGACACGTCCACTTTGTTTGCGATGCTGTTTTCGGTGGCTATGTTTTTGGCGCCTACCCTTACCATGCGCCTGCTCAGCGAGGAGCGCCGCACCAAAACAGAACAAACATTGCTTACCGCGCCGGTATCCCGGCTGGGCATTGTGCTGGGCAAGTACATTGCCGCATTGTTTATTTATTTGCTGGCGATCTCCGGCACGCTGGTGATGGCGCTGGTGCTGCAATACTATTCCCAGCCGGATTGGCCGGTGGTGCTGGGTAACTTTTTGGGGCTGTTTTTGCTGGGGGCGTCGTTGATTGCCATTTGTTTGTTTGTGTCCGCTTTTACCGAGAGCCAGGTGATGGCCGCGGTGGGTGGCTTTGGCGTTTGTTTGTTTTTGATCCTGGCGGACGCCCTGTTTTACGTGGTGCGCAACCCGGTGCTCCGGGTGCTGTTTGCGCAGTTTTCGTTTAACGGCCGGTACCGGGGATTTACCATGGGTGTGATCGATCTGTACGATTTTTGTTTTTTTGTGAGTTTTGCCGGGCTGTTTGTGGCCCTCACTGCCGTTGCCCTGGAGCGGCGGCGCTGGGTATAGGGGGGACACGATGAAAGATTTATTTCAAAAATCAAAAATGAACCTGATCTTTGGGCTGCTGGCGGCATTGCTGCTAATCGGCGTTTTTCTGCTGAACGGGATCGCCTTTTTGCTTTCCAGCCGACATTCTCTCCACATCGATTTAACGGCAAACGCGGCTTACAAGATCGGCGAGGATACCGCGGCGGCGCTAACGTTGCTACAGGAGCCGGTGGAGGTTTTTGTGCTCTCTGCAGAAGAGGCCTTTGGCGGCTCCAATTATTTAAACCAGGCCAAGCGGGTTTTGCTGGAGTATCCACGGCATTCGGATAAAGTGCATCTTACGTTTGTGGATTACGCCTCCAATCCCTCTTTTGCGGTGGGGTTCCCGGATTTGGCGCTATCCCATGGCGACCTGATCGTCCGTAGTGGCAGCCGGGTGAAGCATATCAAAATGAACAATCTGTTTCACTACGCATATACCAGCGCAGGCGGCTTAACGATCGAGTCTTCCCGTGCCGAAGAGGCCCTTACCTCCGCCATACTAAACGTTACTGGAGATGAATTGCCCAAGATAGCCGTGCTCACCGGCAATGGGGTTTTTGAATCCAAGCTGTTTACCGCCCTGCTGGCCGACAACAACTACGAGCTGGCCACGGTGAATCTGGCCACCGAATCGTTGGATGGGTTCGACGCCGCGCTGCTGCTGACTCCTACCATCGATCTTTCCGAAAATGCGCTGCGCAAGCTGGAGGGTTTTTTGTACAATAACGGTGCGTATGGCAAGGTTTTGTTGTATGCCGCGGGCGTAACCCAGGGCGCAATGCCCAACCTGGACGCTTTCCTGGCCGAATGGGGATTGGCCTTCCAAAATGGCGCGGTATTTGAAACCAAGGCCGAGCGCACCTATCAGTTCCAGCCCTATTATCCGGTGGCCGATTATGTGGACGGGCGTTACAAAAGCATGTTGCGCGATGCCAACATGCCCTTTTTGATGCCCCTGGCCCGCCCAATGGGATTGTTATTTACCGCCAAAGACGGTTTTTATGTGGAAACCTTGCTGGCCTTTGGCCAAAGTTCCGGCGTGCGGCCTGCGGATGCGGGGGAGGATTTTGCCCCCGAACGGGCCGAAACCACCGGCCCTATGCCCGCGCTGGCGCTTTCGGGTTTTTATCCTGCGGGTTTAACGGTTCGCTCTTGTATCGTGGCGGCGGCTTCCGCCGGTATGCTGGAGCCGGTGGCCCTGCACAATGCTTCCCTTGCCAATAGCGAGTATCTGCTGGCCCTGTTTGCCGATTTGCTGGGCAAGGATGCTTTGATAACCATCCAGCCCAAATCCCTGGCGGGCAAAACACTGGGTGTTACCAGCGCGCAAGTCACCCGGCTTGGGGTGCTGCTGGCCGGTGTGCTGCCCCTGCTGATCTTGGGGGCAGGTATGGCGGTGTGGCTGTTGCGGAGGTACAAATAAATGCGAAACCTGTACAAGAGCCTAATGATCACCGGAGGCGCAGTGCTGGCGCTGGCCGTTGTGTTTGTAACGCTGCTGCTGCAACCCTCTCCCCGCGCTCTGCAAGGGCAAACGGCCCAAGGGATCGTGTTTACCTCGGCGGAGCCGGTGGAGATATCGTCCGTATCGGTTCAGAACGCAACGGGGACGTACCGTTTTTATTTTGAGGGCGACGGGTACGTGCTGGACGACATCCCCGCCGCCATCGCCGACCTGAACGTGTTTATCGATTTTATGATCAACGCAGGCAGGTTATCGGCCATTCGGCAGGTAGCGTACGATCTGGGAGCGCCTGCCGCTACTGTGGAAATCGAGTTTTTTGATGGAAGGTTTTTTCGGTTGGATATCGGCGAGCGGGAGCCAATCTCCGGCGACTACTATGTAACCGCCGATCATTTTCCGGGCGTTTATTTGATGGCTCCATCCATGGCCGAGCCCTTTTTGCGGCCCAAAACCCAAGTCATTAGCCCAACTGTAACCCCGCCTTTGATGGTCACTAGCCCCCTGTCCGCCATCCGGGATGTGACTTTTACCGGCGGCCCGCTAGCGAAACCCGTGACCATACAGGCCGTATCCGGCGGCAGCGAAGATGTGCGGCTGGCTGCCCTCTCATTTGGAGCGGCCACGCATATTGTGCGCGAGAGCGGCGTATATCAGTTGGATCAAACCTATGGCATTGAGATACTGGGTTCCCTGTTTGGCATCCAGGCTTTGGATGTGGAGCTGTACAATCTTTCTGAGGTGGAGCTGGCGGCCCTGGGGTTCGATGATCCCTGGATGCTGGTGGAGTTCGACGCGGTGAACGGTGTAAATGCCCAGATACAACGCCATGCGCTGCGGGTTGTGCGGCGGGGGGAAGACAGCTTCTATGCCGCTTTGGAGGGGAGCGGCGCCGTGTTCCGGATCGGGCGGCTGCCCTTTATGGACATCCGTTATGACCGATTGCCCGTGCGCTGGTTCCTGACTCCCATGCTGATGGACGTATCAGCGGTAACGGTAGAGGGGGCGGGCAAACGATACCGCTTTGACATCGACAGCGCCGACGCCCGGAATCCCGTGATCTCTTTTGAGGAGACTGTGTTAGATACCCAGCTGTTTCGCTCTTTCTTTCGGCTGATCACCAGCGCTGCCCACGACGGTACGTACTTGGGCGCGCTGGAGCGGCCCGGCGAGGGGCAACTGCTGTCCATCACCTATGAGTACGCCGCAATCGGCAAAGAGGCTGATGTGCTGGCCCTATATCCTGGCGGGGTGCGCAGGGCCCATGTGTTTGTAAACGGCGTGGGGGAGTTTGCCATGAAGGACTTATTTGTGGAGCGGGTGCTGGAAGGTTGCGAGCATTTGCTTGCCGAGTTACCCATCGAAGAAAATTGGTAAATTCGGCGGCAAAATTGTTGCCATTTCTACAACAATATGCTAAAATGCAGGCGTAGAATCTTCAGCAGACAAAGGCATGCGTTTGCCTTGTCAATATAAGGAGCAAAGGGAGTATGGGTATGAAACGTACACTGGTTCTTCTTCTAGCATTGGTGATGACCATGGCGCTGTTTGCCGGCATTGCCAATAGCACCGGCGCCCCGGTGGACATCCGCTTGGCTTCCCACAACGCGGTGATCGAGGGGAATCCCTATCGCGTGCGCTACGAGGCCGACATACAGGAGGCTGCCGCGGATGCAATCAACTACGGCTTCAATGTAAGCTATGCTTCCTTTGTGGCCAACATGGATGCTTCCACTGAGCAGCGGCTGATCCAAAACAGCATCGACGACGGGTATGACATCATCCTGGCCAACCCGGTGACTGCCACGGGCCTGGATCACCTGATCGAGAAGGCGCAAGATGCAGGTATCTTGTACATCAATGCCGACTGCATCTACACCTCCACCGACGTAAGCATCCTAAACATCGCCACGGACCAGTACTACCTGGGCTATCACACCGGCTCCTACGCAGGCCAGGTGCTGGGTGAGGGCGCCAAGGTGGTTATGATTGCCGCCTGGGATGGCAACCCCGCCAATACCGACCGCCAGCGCGGTTTCCAGCAGGCGATCACCGAGTATGGCATGGATGTGGTGGCCTCCGGCAACCACGATTGGGATGCCGCCAAGGCCACCCAGATCATGACCGAGATCCTCAACTCCGGCGTGGAGTTTGACGGCGTTTTGATCTCCCAGTGCGCTGAGGCTGCTCTGATCGCCTTTGACGCCACGGGCAGGGCCTATCCCAAGTTTATGGGCTTTAACGACACCGGTGAATGGATGCAGCGTATGGTAGAGCTCAACAAAGACGAGCGGGTTATGGACTTTATGGTGCTCTCGAATCCCCCCGGCGTCGGTGGCAGCGCGCTGAACTTTGGCCTGAACATCCTGCTGGGCAAAGAGCTGCGTGAGGACATCTACGACGACGAGTCCATCAGCTCCATTCTGCTCCCGTCCAAGATCTGGTTTACCTACGACAATATGGACGAGTACTTGGAGTTGGCTAACACCATGGCGCCGGGTGATGCCATCACCTATTGGCTCACGGTGGAAGAGGTTGCCGAGCAGTACTTTAAGTAAGCTAGGTTTGTTTTGACCCGTATAAGCCGCCCAGCCGGCGGCTCCTCCGCTGGCTGGGCGGCTTCCTATTTTTTCAGGAGGAAATCTGCCTATGCTCGAAATGAGGGCAATCGACAAACGGTTTGATGCGGTCGTCGCCCTAAAGGGTGCGCGACTTAACAGTTCGCCCGGCGAAATACGGGCGCTGTTGGGTTCCAACGGATCGGGCAAATCCACCATGATCAAGGTGCTGGCCGGTTTGGTTGCGCCCAATGGCGGGCTGATTTTACTTGACGGCAAACGGGCGGCCATCCACTCGGGGGTGGATTCCAGAAAGCTGGGCATTGCCACGGCCTTCCAGGATCTGAGCCTGATCCCCACCATGAGCGTTACCGAAAACATACTGCTGGGCAACGAACCTCTGAGGGCAGGGGGGTTCGTTGACAAAAAAAAAGCAAGGCAAACCATCCGGGAGTTGCTGGATCGTTTTCACATAGACTGTGACCCGGAAGCGTACGTACAAACCCTTACGCCCTCCACCCAAACCATGCTGGAGGTGGCAAAGGCCGTATCGCTAAATCCTCGCATGCTGCTGCTGGACGAGGTGACCGCGGCCCTCCACTACGATGAAATCCAAGTTCTCTTTCAAATATTACGGGAGCTGAAGGCGCAGGGTTTGGCCATTGTGTATGTAACCCACCGCATGAAAGAAGTATTTGAAATTTGCGATACCGCCACCATCATGCGTTCGGGGGAGACGGTGATTGACGCCCCTGTGCCGGAGCTAACGCTGGACGATATCGTGTATTATATGACCGGCCAAAGGCCGGAGGTGGCCGCCTCCGCCTCTGAAATGGATGTTGCACAAGAGGGCGAGACCGTTGTAGACGTGCGGGATTTGGAGGTGTACCCCAAGGTGTGGGGTATATCGTTGAAGGCCTACAAGGGTGAGATTGTGGGTATCGGCGGTTTGCAGGGGCAGGGCCAGCCGGAGTTCATCCGCGCGTTGCTGGGGGCGGAAAAGGTGGCAACCGGCTCCATCGATTTCTGTGGCCGGAAGCTGAGCCTTAAATCCCCTGCCGACGCGGTGCGAATGGAGATTGGGTTTGTGTCCGGAGAGCGGGGGCGGGAGGCCATGTTCCCCCTGCGCACCGTGCAAGAGAACATTACCGCCGGCAAAGTGGCCAAGGGGAATGTGGGCGAGTATATGACACCCAAGTCCCTGCGGGCTTTTGCCAATCAAGCCGTGGACAAGTACAATATCAAAATCGGTGAACTGCGGGACCCGGCCAGTTCCCTTTCCGGCGGCAATCAACAGAAGTTGGTGATTGCCCGCTGGATTGCCATGAATCCGGTGTTGCTGCTGCTGGACGACCCCACCAGAGGGGTGGATGTCCACTCCCGCAGGGAGATCCACAAGATTTTGCGCCAATGCACCGATGAGGGCATGACGGTGATCATCTCTTCCAGCGACAATGAGGAATTGTTGGATATTTCCGACCGGATCTACGTGTTCTATGAGGGTAGCGTTAGCGATGTGCTTAGCGGCGAAGGCAAAACCGCGGATCGCCTGGTGGCAGCCATGATGGGCATGGGCGCCGCCAACCAGAAGGGGGGAGACCAATGAGTCAGCGCTTGCAACAGGGTTTCTCTCAATTTCGTAAGAATCCCGCTTTTGCCGGATTTGTGCTGTTTGCCTTTACCATCCTGCTCAACGCGGTGATACAGGGGCCGGGCAGCTTTTTTGGCGTAAGGCGCCTCAACACGCTGATTTACACCAGTTTGCCCTTTTTGCTGGTGGTGATGGCCCAAAGCGTTTTGTTGCTGTCCGGCACCATGGATATTTCCGTGGGCGTCCAAGTGGCGCTGGTAAACGTGGTGACCATCATGACCATGCAGGAATGGGGCCTCTCTTTTATTTTAGCCTGCGGCCTGGGGATCGGCGCCGCTATCATCGCTTCGCTGGTGTGTTGGCTGCTGGTATCGGTGTTGCGTTTGCCCGCTCTGCTGGCCAGTTTTGCCCTTACGTATGCCATTCGTGGCGTAAATGTGCTGATTATGAGTGTAGCCCAGGGCAAGGTGCCAAGGGAGTTTTATCGGCCTTACCAAAGCGCTATATTTGATATGGTTCCCGCCTCTATTCTAGCGCTGGTTTTGGCGCTGCTGGTTTGGGCGTATGTGCGCCGCACCCGCTTTGGCACCAATATCTACGCGGTGGGGGCCAATCCCCGCAATGCTTTTGCCGCTGGCATTAACCCGGCAAAGGTGCAGTTGCAGGCATTTATGCTCAAGGGCCTTTTTGTGGGCATGGCGGGCATATGCCTTACCTTGGTTACGGCCTCGGGCAATCCCACCCAGGCCGAGGATTATGGCATTCGCTCCTTGGCGGCGTGCATCATCGGCGGCCTTAGCTTTGGGGGGTGGGGGTCTATGGCTTGCGGCGTTTTTGGCGGCAGCTTTTTGATATTGACCCAAAACGCGGTGGAGTTCTCCTTCCGCCGCCTAGGCGTGCTGATACCCGGCTTTACGGCGTCGACCTACTGGCAGAACTTTGTTTCGGACATCATCATTTTTTTGGGCCTGCTGATGACCATGGTGACCGCAAAGGGGCAGCGCGAAGCCTTGCGGATCAACTTGCAAAACAGTGTGATGTTTAAAAGGAGGGCGGCTCATGGGAAATAACATCATGCGGCGCTGGCCCGCCCTGATGCCGGTGGCAATATCGGTGTTGCTGTACGCCTTTACGGTGATTGTGCAGCCCAGCGCCCTGAATTGGACCGCTGTCACCTCCATCGTAATGCTTACGCTGCTCCTGAGCTTTGCCTCGGCAGGCCAAACCTTGGTGCTGATTGGCGGCGGCATGGACTTTACGGTGGGCGCTGTGATGTCGGCCTCGGCCATCCTTACGGCCGCCATTATGAACAGCCAAGACGGGCGCTTTTTGCCAGCCTTTGGAGCCGTGATGGTGATGAGTGTCGCCATCGGCTTGCTCAACGGCGTATGCACCGTTAAGATCGGGCTGCCACCGTTAATCGTTACCATGGCCATCAGCAATGTGGTGAGCCGCCTGCAATACATACTCACCCAGGGAAGTCCCCTGGGGTACGCCTCCCCGGCTTTTATCAGAACGGTCACTTCCCAATTGTTTGGTGTGGTGCCATCCCTAACGCTCTACGCCTTGGTGCTTTTTCCCTTGATGTTCTATATTCTGAATCGCTCCCGTTTGGGGCATCAGGTGTACTTGGTGGGCAACAATCCTGTGGCGGCCAGGCTCAACGGCATTGGCGTAAACAAAGTGGTGATCCTAACCTATGTGATTTCGGCCGTCTTTTCCGGCTTTACGGGCATGTTGGGCGCGGCGTACATGCAAAGCGCCAAGTGCCAGATGTTTGATGAGTACGCCTATAATTCCCTGATTGCGGTGATTGTGGGCGGCACGGCCCTCACCGGCGGCGTGGGCACGTATACCGGCACCATCGCGGGCGCACTGCTCATGGTGGTGCTCAACAATACCCTCACCACCCCCGCCCTTCAGTTGACGCCGCCTATGCGCAACATACTGCTGGGGTTGGTGATGGTGCTGTTGCTCATTTTATACAATAGAGGAAAGGCGGTGCGCCAATGAAACAAAAAGTGGGGTTTGAGCGCTGGCTAACGGAAGGGTTGCCCAAGCTGCGTGATCGCCGCGTATTTTTGGGTTTTGACGGATTTGTGGACCGGGTAACGCGCCTGCATGACATTGGCGATATGGCGGAGTTGGGCCGGTATTTGTTACAACGCCAGGGGATGAGCGGCGTGTTGACCTACCAGGAGCTTGAATGCAAGATGGGCGGCAACATGCCCATTGCGGCCAACGCCTTGGGTAGGCTGGGGATCCCCTGCGACTGCGTGGGAACCCTGGGCGAACCCGAGGTGGATGGGGCGTTTGCCGGGATGTCCGCCAACTGCGCGTTGCACACGGTCGGCAACCCGGGCCGGTGTTTGGCATTGGAATTCGAAAGCGGGAAGCTGATGCTTTCCGACAACGCCCCTGTGGAGGCGTTGCGTTTTGAAACCCTGGCCGCGCGTTTTGGCGTGGAGCGGCTCATCCAGATGTTTGAGCAAGCCGATTTGGTCTGCTTTTTAAATTGGAGCGAAACGCCGGGGCTTACCGACATCGAAAGCCGGTGCCTTCGGGATATTTGGCCGCGCTTGTTAAACAAACCCCACACCATACTCTTTGACCTTGCCGATGTCACCGCCCGCAAGCCCGAAGATTTGCGGGAAGAGTTGATGTTGATCGGCGCGTTTTCAAAGCATGCCCGCACCGTGCTCAGCCTCAACGAAAACGAGGCGCGGGCGGTATTAAGGCTCTTAACCGAACAAGATCCGGGAGCCTTTGACACCCTGGCCGACGAAACGGTCCGCCTCCATGGGGAGCGCATCCTGCAAAGGGTGGGGATACACACGGTGGTGATGCGCGGCAACCGGCGCGTGTTTGCGGCCGAGAGCAATAGGTTTTTTGCCACCCAAACCCTATTCGTAGAAAAACCCGCGCTGCTGACTGGCGCGGGCGATAACTTTGATGCCGGCATTGCGACGGCGCTGCTATTGGGCGCGGATTTTGAGCAGATGCTCACCCTGGGCACGCTGGCAAGCAGCCATTACATCGAGATGGGGGAGAGCGCCTGCCCGGAGTCGCTGCTCCGGTATTATAACGCTAATCGCTGACAGTATCGTAAGGCCAATCGATGATGCCGCCAAAATCATATACGTTGGTGTAGCCCATATCGATCAATTCCTGGGCGGCGAGGGCGCTTCTGCGCCCGCTGCGGCAATAGACCAGGAGCAGGGCGTTTTTGTTGGGCAACTCGGCTTTGGCCCGGCTCTGGATTTCGTAGTCGGGGATCAGCAAAGCGCCGTCGATTCGCCCCTCTTTAAACTCCTCGTCGGTGCGGACGTCCAGCAAGATATAGGCTCCGCCTTCTTCCATTCGGGCTTTTGCTTCTTCCGCCGTGATTTTTTGATATACTGCCGGTTCGGGTGTGCTACAAGCGCCCAGCAGACATACAAACACCAAGAGCGCGATGCAAAACATTGCTTTTGTCATGTTGATCCCTCCACAAACGCCCGCTTGCCCGCCTCGTGAGCGGCAATCACCCGGTCGCACCAATCATCAAAATCCGGATCGGGCCGCTGGGCTTCGGGATGGGCGTCGAGCCAGGCAACCGATTCGGCCACACCCTGTGCAAAGCGGGTGGTACATATAAACTCGGGCGCCAGGCGCTTGATCTTGCTATTATCAAACACCACGCTGTTGGATTTATCACCCCAAAGCGGCCCGGACAGGCTGGGGTTGCAGGCCACAAGAAACTCTGTGGAAATGTGGGCAAGCTTGGATTCGACGCCGCAGGCAAGGCCCACGGCCTCCATCACCTGGTTCCAAGTAAGCTGCTCATCAGAGGTAATGGTGTACGCTTGGCCTATGGCCTTTGGCTGACCCATCAGCCCCAGAAAGGCTACGGCAAAATCACGTGCGTGGGTGAGCGTCCACAGGGAGGTGCCGTCGCCGCACACGATCACCGGCTTGCCCTGGCGGATGCGCTGTATCACTTGCCACGAGCCATGGCCGCCGTGCACCGGCACCGGGATGCTGCGATGGCTGTACGTATGGCTCGGGCGCACGATGGTCATGGGGAAGCCCTGGTTTCGGTAGGCGTTGAGCAGCCGCTCCTCGCAGGCGATTTTATCGCGGGAGTATTGCCAGTAGGGGTTGTGCATGGGCGTGGATTCGGTGATGAGCCAGTCGGCACAGGGTTTTTGATAGGCCGATGCCGTGCTGATAAAGATATACTGCCTTGTGTTGTTTGTAAACAGGCGAAGATCGCGCTCCAATTGCTCGGTGGTGAATACGATAAAATCGGCCACCACGTCAAAGGTTTGGCCGGCCAAGGCGGCGGTTACGGCAGCCTCGTCGTTGATGTCGGCGCGTATGGAGCGCACGCCCTGTGGTACGGGCCCGTTGCCCCGGTTCAGAAGGGTTACATCCCAGCCGCGCTGCACCGCCAATTCGGTGATGGACGTGCTGATGGTGCCGGTTCCGCCGATGAATAATGCTTTCATACGCATTCCTCCTGCTATGCGATAGAACTGGCGCCGCTTCATAAACGGCGCCAGCTTGCTAGACCTAATAGAGGCTATAGTTTGGTATTAGTTCCATTCCTCTACGCGCTGTTGCACCCGCATGGTGAAATACTCTTCCAGGGCTTCGACACCGCCGTCGATCAGATAGGCTTGCAGCTGATCCCAAATGGCCAGGGCTTCTTCTGTGGAGCCGGCCATAATCATATGCTGGAAGAAGTTTTGGCCATGTTCGCCCTCTAAGAAAATGTTGCTCCTGGCTTCGTTCAGCAGGTCATCCTCCTCCGGCACGCCGATATCCCAAGCGTAACCATAGGGGGACTTCCACATTTCGCCCATGCCGTCCATAAAGGTTTCCCAACCCATGTTGGCCAGCACGCTCTTCTCCGTGTCGTTGTACACGATTTGTGAGCGGATCTTCCTGTCAAACATCGGATCGGTTACGCCGGAGCCATCTTCCCATTCCGCGCTCCTGTCTACCCTGGCGGGTATGGCGGTGGCAAAAGAGTGACCGATGCCGGTTCTGTCGCTGAAACGCACGTCCATTGTGCGCTCATCGTACTGCTCTTCCGTTAGGTAACGGCGGCCGCTCTCGTCCTTTTGGAAATGGACGCCTTCAACGCCCCACCAGAGTAGCTCTTGCATTTCGTCGGACGCCAGGAAATCAATAAACTCCAAAATGGCGACCGGATCTTCGGCGTCTGAAGAAACACAGATGGAGAGCGCCGTTGACATGGCCTGAACGCCCGCGTACACGTCGTTCATGCCGATTTGCGCGGTGTCACTGCTAATGGAGAACGGGATATACATATCGTCCGCCCTGTCCTCTTGCTTGATCAGCGCAAACGCGTCCATCACCTGCCACCACTCATCGTAGAACCCAACCACGCGGCCCGAGGCTACCTTTGCCACGTACTCGTCATGGGTTTGAGACAGCAGTTCCGGATCCAACAGGCCTTCCCGGTACAACTCGTTCATAAACAAGAAGTAGTCACGGGCGCCTTCCATCCGGTTGTAGGAGGTGGCTTGGTATGTAACCGGGTCGTACACAAATCCGCCGGTATTGTGCCAGCCGTTCATTTTGCGGGCGCCGTGGGTGAAGAATACCCAGCGCCAGTCTTCCGCGGGGCCGGAGAAACCGATGGTGGGCTGCCCGTTGGTGGTGGGGTTGGCCGCCACGTATGCGCGAATGGCGTTAAAAAACTCGTCTTGCGTCCGGATGACTTCATAGCCGTTTAGCGCCACCGCCGCGTTCTTCATCCAGAACCCAGAGAAGGGGTAGTCCATGGCGGGGGCGTTGAAATCGCTGGAGGAAAGGCCCCACAGGATGCCGGTCTCCACATCGTTAAGCCGCCCGATGTAATTGCCCCACAGTTTTTGCACGTTGGGGCAATGCTCTAAGTACAGGTCGTTTAGGGGAACCAGCGCGCCCGCATCACGGAAAATATTGGCCGCATGGTGAGGGATGATGATGTCGGCGAATTGGCCGGCAGCGACTTTAAGCCCGGCCGACTCTTCCTCGTTCGAGCCGAAGATGTACTCGATCTCAACCCGTACGCCGGTAAGCTCTTCCACGATCTTGCCGATTTCCGTGTCGCTCCATTGCGAGGAGTTTTTGTTCAGGCTGTCGCCAAGGTACACGGTGAACACCCTGGGCGTGGGCGCTTCGCTCCCGCCGGCAAAGGCCGCAAGCGGCGCCAACAGCAGGAAAGCAAGGAACAGAGCTACAGATTTTTTCATTCCATGATCCTCCTTTTTTATGTTTAATCCCACCTCTGGGATTAAAATACCTTTTATTCTTTAACACCGCCGATGGTAAGCCCATGGATGAAGTATTTTTGCAGGAACGGGTATACCAACAAAATGGGTACGGTCGCTACAATGGTCATGGCGGCGCGGGTAGCCTGGGCGGTGGTTGTTTGCCGCCTTGCCGCCATTTCCGCACCCAGTTGCGAAGCGTTGTAGACTTGTGCGGTTTGTATGGTTTGCATCAATACCTTTTGAAGCTCAAATTGCAGGGTGGACAGCTGCGGCTTGGCGTTGTTGTACAACATTACGTCAATCCAGCTGTTCCATTGCCACACGGCGTTCCATAAAAGCACGGTGGCGATCACCGGCATGGACAGCGGGATGACGATCCTAAACAAAGTGCGGAACTCGGTAGCCCCGTCGATACGCGCCGATTCAATCAATGAATTTGGAATGCTGTTTTCAATATACGAACGGATAATCACCACGTTCCACGCGGAAACGATGCCGGGGATGATGTACACCCAAAACGTGCCGATCAGGCCCAACAAGCGCATCAGCAAAAAAGTAGGGATTAGGCCCCCTGAAATATACATGGTAAATACCAATATTTTCAGAAATAGATACCGGCACACAAATTCCTTGCGCGACAGGGTATAAGCCAACATCATGCACGCCACCAGGTTAAGGGACGCCCCAATCAGCGTACGCAAAACCGAGATGATCGTGGCTTGCATGATGCTATTATTTTGGAAGATAAATTCGTAGTTATAAAGCGAAAACCTGCGCGGCCACAGCCGGATGCCGCCCAGCAAAGAATCCAACGCATCGTTAAACGAAACGGCGATCATATTCACAAAGGGATACAGTGTGATAACCAAAACAAAGAGCATAACAAAATAGATGACGATGTCAAAAACCAACCCGCCAACGCCGTCTCTTAAGAACATCTTTCGCAGCTTCATACCCCTGGCCCCCTTAAAACAGCCGCTCGCCGTCAATCATACGGGATACTTTGTTAGCGCTGATCAGCAATATCAAACTAACCACCGAATTCATCATGCCGATGGCCGTGGCATACGAAATATCTCTGTACATGCGGCCGGGGTTGTTAGAACCCCAAACCACCCGGTATGCCAATGTTTCGATCACTTCGGAGTATTGCAGCGTGAGTGGCCTCTGCATCAGCAGGTATTGCTCAAACCCAACGGAGAGAAGGCGCCCGATGGACAGGATTAACAACAGGCGGATGGTGGGCATGATGCTGGGGATGGTGATGCTGAATATCCGCCGCAACCGCCCCGCGCCATCTATCTGCGCCGATTCGTATAAGCCCGGATCGATGCCGGCCATGGAGGCCAAATAGATGATGGAGTTCCACCCCAGGGACTTCCATAGCGCAGCCAATACCAATACCATCCAGATGGTGGGGTTGTTTTGGATGATCCAGTTTACCGGCTTATCGATAATGCCCAATGCAAGCAATGTTTCGTTGATCACGCCGCTATCCGGCGAGAGCGCGACGGAAATCATCGAAAACGCCACAACCCACGAAATAAAATGCGGCAGGTAGGATATGGTTTGCATGGATCGTTTAAACCACTTTACGCGCACCTCATTGAGCATCACGGCAAAAGCGATGGAGGCCACATAGTTGATGACAAGGCCTATAACCGAAATCGCCAGCGTGTTGCGCAGCGCATCCCAAAAACGGGGCGTATTGATCATTTTTGCGAACATGCTGAGGCCCTGGAATTTTTCAAAGTTGGGCAGCATGGTTCGCTGGGACGCTTCAAAAAACGAGTAAATCCAGCCCCAAATAGGCACGTAGCTAAACAGAAGAACAAGGAGCATAAAAGGAACGGACAACAACAGTAGCTGCCATTGCCTTTGCAGAGTCTGGAACAATGTCTTTTTGCGGATCATTTTCATCAAACTCCATATGAATGCAATTATCTTATGGTGTAGTTTATACGGGTTTTGCCATTTTGTCAATAGCAAAACTATTGCATTGCGGCCTGCTGCAATATATACTGTGGACAGAGGAGGGGTTGTTATGAGCCGTGGATTTCACACCCCGTATGAAGGGGAACACAACCAGTATATTGCCTATCCCTTGGGCGGCATCGGCGCGGGTATGATGTGCCTGGAAGGAACGGGCGCTTTGTCCCATGTATCGTTTTATCACAAGCCGGCTCTATATCACGAGCCGATGGTGATGGCAGCCCTAACCGTAAAAACGCCCGAAGGAAACCAAGCTTTGGTGCTGGAAGGGCAGGTGCCCGATCGTAAGATATACCGTGTGCCCGGTGGCGGAAGTGGATTAACCGGCAAAACGTATGGGTTGCCCCGGTTCGGCACATGTGGTTTTTCAAGCCGGTTTCCCTTTGGCACGGTATCGCTCCGTGATGCAAACTTTCCCCTTGCGGCGGCCGTAACGGGCTGGAGCCCCTTTATACCCGGCAATGCCCATGATTCCAGCCTTCCCGTGGCGGCGCTGGAGTACACCATACACAATCCGGGCGATGAAGCTGCCGAAGGCCTGTTTTCCTTCCATGTATCCACCGGCATGGCGGCTCCTGAAGATAACAAGGGCAAAAGCCTGATCAAGCGCGTGCCAAAGGGATTTGTGATCGAACACCTGCCGGAGGGGTGCGCAACCGAGGAGCACGGTTGGCTTGGCGTGCAGACCGACGAGCCCGATGCCATGGTGAACTGCAGATGGTTCCGCGGCGGCTGGTTTGACTCCCTCACCATGCTTTGGAACCATATCGAAAGCGGGGAATCCGTTGATAGTGATCCATATGAAGAAGGAGCGCCCTCGCCGGGTTGTTCCATATCGGTTGCATTGAAGCTGGCGCCCAAGCAAAGCCGGTGTATCCGAATCATGCTCCATTGGTACGTGCCCGCCTCCGCGCTTAGCACGGTGGAGCCGCCTGAGGAATGCGCGTGTTGTGACCCGGATGCCTGCTGCCCACCGGATGATAACGCCTACACGCCATGGTACGCCTCGCGCTTTGACGGCATTGGCGATATCATGGGTTACTTTGCCCGGAACCATGATGTTTTGCGGGCGGAAACACAACGTTTTACCGATTGTTTTTATGCTTCCACCCTCCCCGATGAAGTGATGGAGGCGGTGTCGGCCAACCTATCCATCCTGAAATCGCCGACGATGCTCAGGGAAAAGGGAGGGAGGCTCTGGTGCTGGGAAGGCTGCCATGACACATCGGGCTGCTGCGCGGGCAGTTGCACCCATGTGTGGAACTACGGGCAGGCGGTGGCCCATCTGTTTCCCGATTTGGAGCGCAGTTTGCGCGAAGGGGAGTTCTGTTTCTCTCAAGATGAGGCGGGGCACCAAAACTTCCGGGCCGGTTTGCCTTTGCGCGATTATCCCCACGGCTTTCATGCCGCGGCGGACGGTCAGTTGGGCGGCATCCTAAAGGTGTGGCGCGACTGGCGTATCAGTGCGGACACACAGTGGCTGCGATCCCTATGGCCAAAGGTACAACAAAGCTTGGCATACTGCATCCGCCAGTGGGATCCGGACGGTACGGGCGTGCTCACCGAACCCCATCACAATACGTACGATATCGAATTTTGGGGGCCGGACGGTATGTGCTCCTCTTTTTACATAGGCGCTTTGCGGGCTGCCGCCCAAATGGCCGCCGCCCTGGGAGAGGATGGCTCTGCCTATGAGCGGTTGGCGGCAAAAGGCCGCGCCTACATGGAAGAAAAGCTGTTTAACGGCGCGTACTTTATTCAGGAAGTGCGCACCGAACACAAACAGGCGATGGGCACCAGCGGCGTGGACATGACGGATGTGCAGTCCAGCGAAGCCCAAGCCCTTTTCGATGCGGAGGGGCCCAAATATCAATATGGGCAGGGCTGTTTGTCCGACGGTGTGCTTGGGGCATGGATGGAACACGTGTGCGGCATGGACAAGGCCTCCATATCAGAAGAAAAAGTAAAAGCCCATTTGGCCAGCGTGTACCGGCACAATTTGCGCAAGGATTTAACCGGGCATGCCAATCCCCAGCGCCCCGGCTTTGCCCTGGGCCGCGAGGGCGGCCTGTTGTTATGCACCTGGCCCATGGGCGGAAAACCAAGCCTGCCCTTTGTATATAGCGACGAGGTATGGACCGGCATTGAGTATCAGGTTGCCAGCCACCTGATGTTGATGGGTTTTGTAGAAGAGGGCCTTGATATTGTCCGCACGTGCCGCAGCCGGTACGATGGGCGCAAGAGAAACCCCTTTGACGAGTATGAGTGCGGCCACTGGTATGCCCGTGCCCTGGCCTCTTACGCACTGCTGCAAGCCTTTGGCGGAGCAACCTACGATGCTGTCGAGCAGCGTTTGACACTAAAACCTGCCATCAAGGGCGACTACGCTTGTTTCCTTTCTACCGCTACAGGGTACGGCTTGGTGGGCATCAAAAAAGGCGAGCCCTTTTTAGATGTCGCTTCCGGGTCCATTCTGGTGCGGGAGTGGGTGTATGCACTATAGTTTGCTGTAACAACTAGAATGTTACAAGACCAGTTGTCCGATCTGCCAGAGAGAATCCCCCCGCCACTGCGGTGGCCCTCTCCTCAAATCGCTATTGTCGCGCTGTGGCGCTCTGTGGCTCATTGGCCTTCCGCGCCGTCTCATCGCGCCACTGGCGCGACGGCGCTTCGGCCCCCTTTAACAAGGGGGGCAAGGTAAGGATGGCCAGTTTGCTTGTGTAACCCCTACCTCCCTTGTTAAAGGGAGGGGGACCGCCGCAGCGGTGGAGGGATTCCGTTCCCAGCGGCGTCGGCAAAAAACGCAATGCATTTGTTGTTACAGCGCAGCTCGCGGGTTCCATTATGCTGCAAAGTGGATTGATCAAAAAGAGGTGAAACTCAATGAAACAACTGCTGAACGAAGGCTGGAGGCTTTTACATCGTGGGCTGGAGGTTTCGAATGTCAGCATCGATGAGATTCTCCGCGCCGACGATTTTATCCACGCCGGTTCGCTGCCCTGTGATGTGCGGATGCCCCTGATCCGCCATGGCATCATTCGGGATCCCGTTGTTGCGGATTATTGCTTTGAAAGCGAGTGGGTCGAGCAAAAATCCTGGTGGTTTACAAAAGAGTTTGTGATTGCCCCCCAGGATCAACACGGGCGGAGCATCCGGCTGGTGTTAGAAAGCCTTGATTTATGTGCCGATATTTTTGTGAACGCACAGCATGTGGGCTCCCACCAAAGCTGTCATTATCCTTTTGAAACAGAAGTCAGCCGCTGCGTGCGCGAGGGCAAAAACACACTTACGGTACGTTTAACCGCCGGGCATGAGAAAGTCGCCCCGGAGCAGCTACGTTATATCGAGGACTATATTTGCACGGAATCCAGGGATGGCCGGGGAGATCGCGGCGAAAAAGCGCGGGCCTTTTTGCGCAAGCCCCAGTATGTGTACGGCTGGGATTGGGCGCCCCGGATCGCCACCATCGGCATCATGAAAAACGCGTTTCTTGTTATCCAACATAATTTTGCCATCACACAGGTGCATCCGGTGACCCTCGAGGCCGACGCGGAATCAAAGCGCGCGCGTATGCGTTTTGAAGTTCAATTTGATAACTACAAGCCCATCTCCACCTCTGAAACCACGGTGTTGTTGGATATGCGGATAGGCGATGAAAAGGTGCTCTCTCTCCAAAAGGAAGTGCTTGCCGTATCCGGCGTAAACTTTGTGAACTTTGAGGCAGAGATTCAAAATGCCCGGCTCTGGTGGCCCAGCGGCGCGGGGGAGCAACCTCTGTATACCGTTTGCGTTACCCTCAAAACCGAAGACGGCGAATACACCGCCGAGCCGGTCCAAACCGGAATCCGCACCGTATCACTTAATTTAGATAAGTGCGGGGAGGGCAGCCGCCGGTTTGCCATCGAGGTCAACGGCATCCCCATCTACTGCAAGGGCGGCAACTGGATTCCGGCTGATTCGATCTATGCACGGGTAACTCCCGAAAAGTACGAGGCATTGATCCGTGAGGCCCGGGATTGCAACTTTAACATGCTGCGCGTGTGGGGCGGCGGCATCTATGAGCGGGATGTGTTTTATGATCTATGCGATCAGCAGGGCATCCTTGTTTGGCAGGATTTGATGTTTGCCTGCTCCCTGTATCCTGACGACCAGGAATGGTTCCTTCGCGAATGTGAGAGGGAGATTCACTATCAGGCCAAGCGCCTGCGTCATCACCCCTGTTTGGCGCTGTGGTGCGGCAACAATGAAAACCAGTCGATCTTTGAGCGTTATTTTGCCGGGATGGAAACGGGAGCGGCAACAGGGGGTCTTGTGATTTATAACCAGCTCGCCCCCAGCATCCTGCGTGATATTTCCCCGGAAATCCCTTACTGGCGGTCTTCGCCGTACGGTGGCTATTGGCCCAACGACAACGATGTGGGCGACCGGCATCATTGGGGTGATTGCACCATGAACAACGACATGGAAAAGCGCATCACCCCCGAAGAATACGACAAAACAACCTCCAAATTTATATCGGAGTATGGATACATCGGCCCGTGCTCGGATAAAACCATCGGCAAGTACTATGGCGATAACCAGGTGATCCGCGGCGACCGCATTTGGAATCTGCACAACAACACCTTTGAAAAAGAGACCGTTCCGGCAGGCATCCGAAAGCACTATGCTGAGCCCGATGCCCTGGAACTGTGCGATTATCTGCAATACGCACGATTGGTGCAGGGGCTGATGTACGCCTACTCGCTGGAATCCATTCGGTTTTACGAGCACAGCAGCGGAAGCCTGTTCTGGATGTACAACGACGCCTGGGGCGAGGTGGGCTGGACCATCATCGATTATTATCTGGATCGCAAGCCTTCCTACTATTTTGTGAAGCGGGCCTTTGCACCCGTGAAGCTGATCCTGCGGCCATCCGCCGATCAAAAAAGTGTGCTGGTGATGGGCATCAACGATACGCCGGAAAAGGCCCGTTTGCGGATGGAATACGGTTATGCGGGCTTTGATGGCGCTTTCGACACAGCCCGGCAAGAGATTGTGGTCGAGCCTTTCTCCAAAGGCATCGTGGCCATGTTTGATATGCCTAAGAAAGACAAACGCCGGGGCGTTGTATTTGCCCGGGCCGATGGTATTCCGCTGGCGATTTTGCGTACCGGCGACTTTAAGGACTACGCGCTGGCCCAAAGCGCCGTAACCATCGAAAACATCCAGGCCAAGGGCAGCGATTATGAAGTGACCGTAAGGAGCGACGGCTACAGCCATGCCGTGTCCTTTGGGCTTGACGCGTCCATTCGTTTAAGCGACGAGTACTTCGACATGCTGCCTGGCGATACACGAACGATTGTATTGTATGACGCTGTGAGCAAGGTGGACAAAGCCAACATTCAGGCGCGAGGAATAGGAGGCAACTAATGAAAATCTTTATTACGGGCGGCACAGGAAATATCGGCCAGTATGTAAGCAAAGCCCTGCTGGCGGCGGGCCACAGCCTTGTGGCTTACACCCGCACGCCGGAACGCATCCCCGCTTTTGCGGCCCAGACCAACGTTGCGATGGTACAGGGCGATATCCTGGAGCTGGAGCGCATGAAGGCGGCCCTCGCGGGTTGCGACGCGGTGATACATATCGCCTTGGGATGGGGCAATACCCCAGTGGAGATGCTGGCAAACGATACCCGTGTCACCGCCTATTTGATAGAAGAAGCCGAGCGCGCAGGCGTCCGTACTTTTGTGTACACTAGTTCTACCGCGGCCGTGGGCAATATGACCGATGACGGCATGGACGAAACTGCGCCCTGCAAACCAACGGATCTGTATGGCGCAACCAAGGCCGCTTCCGAAAGTTATCTGTTGGGCTTCCGGCAGTTTTATTCGGGCCAGGGGGAGAGAAGCGGCAAGGTAACAATGCGCCGCAACATCATACGGCCTGGATACACATTCTCCAATCCCGCGTACGAGGGCGGGGCTTCCCAGTCGGATATACGCTTCCGGGATATCGCCCGTGCCGTGCTGAAGGGGGAGAATATGATGCTATCCCCCAACGATGGCACGCAGTTTTTATCTTCGGAGCAGATCGCCGAAGTTTATGTAAGGCTGGTTGAGAGCGAATTGAATGAAGAAAGTTTCTTTGCGCTGGGAAGCCGTTTTACGTCATGGGTAGAAATCGCACAGATGGCCCTGGCTTGTGTGCCTGATTCGAAGAGCAAAATCATTGTGCCGGAGGGGGAGGAACTGCGCGCCCCTTGGCTATATGATGTGGGCAAAATCAAACGGGTGTTTGGCCTGAGTTTTGATGCCACGGAGGCTTTGAGAGAGCACGTGCGCTGGAATGTGGAGCGTGAGCGTTGTGTGCTGGCTGGTGAGGCTGTACATGATGTGTATCATGTTTGGTAGGGTGGCCAGATATTGCTTAGTTGAGATTTGTTGTTTGGATTTTCTATATGTGATATACTGCTGTTAGCAAAAATAATTATGTAAAGAGCTCAATAGAAGGGAGGTGCCATCATGATGAGATCAAGCGCCTTAATTAATAAAGAAACGCTTGCGCATATATGCTTGCACATAGGCGTTACAAACACATTTCTTGCCCAGCGAATCCATATTGCTGAGGATACAATTGCGAAATGGCTGGCTGTAGATGACACTGCTCTTCCGACCCTCAATCAGGCAAAGATGCTGGCAAAGGTTCTCAAGGTGCCTTTTGCTGGGTTGTATATGAGCAAGGAATGTATCAATATAAACCAATTGCCCAACCTCCGGAATTTGCGGACGATACCCGCTGGTGTTGCCATTGATGATAGTGCTTTGAACCTTGCGATTGTTGACCTCATCCGAGCCCGCGATTTCCTGTATACCTCCGAAGAGGAACTTGGCTTGGTAAAAGTCGCGCTCTCATTGCCTGCTATTTCGGACACGGCAACAAGCACTGAATATGCGGGACATATTCGAAAATTTTTCGGGATAGAGTTAGACGCGCAGTTTAGGTTCACATCTACCCGGCAGTTTTACCTATACGTGCGAGGGCAGATTGAAAGAAAGGGTATCTTCATCCATTGCTTCACAGGAGTTGAAGTAGAGGCTGTTCGCGGTATTGCATTATACGACGAAACAAACCCCATTATCGGGATCAACGACAATGACCACTACCCAGCAAAGACCTTTTCAATCATCCATGAGTTGGTTCACATCCTAAAACGCCAGTCTACACTCTGCAACGATATGCATAGTTCATTTGCAGTGCAGGATGAGGAGGTTTTCTGCAACGCTGTTGCTGGAGAGGTTCTTGTCCCGACTGATTCGTTGATCGCCTACTTTAGTGCACACACCTTAAGCGGCATATCCTTGGACAACATTAAGATAGTTGCTGATAGATTCAGAGTGAGCCGAGAGGTCATTATTCGCAGATTATTGGATACTGGATGTATTTCTAAAGACGCGTACGATACCTATTCAAACGAGATTCGTCACTCCTTTGAGCAGGAGCGTGAGGCGGCGAGAGTTGCTCGGCAAGAAGGAAGGGGGGAGCCCATACCCAGGAACATAAGTAGAGAAGCTGTTGACATGAATAGTACAGCAATCTGCCGAATATTGCTGGTTGGTTATGGTGAAGGCTACTTCAGCAAGCAGGATGTTTCGGGGCTTCTTGGGATTAAAGAAAAGCATATACCAAAGTTTATTGAAGAGGTGGCAAAATGGTGATGAACACATCTGCAGGACAGCAAACTATGTTCACACTGCCCTATCGGTACATCATCGATACGTGCTCCATTATCTTACAAAAGCCGGACGAACCCTACCGTCGCGTTGTCTACAACACTTTGTGGGAGCGAATTGATGAGCTCGTAAAAGGACAAACCATTGTTACTTGCTCCGAGATCAAGGACGAAGTGGAGGACGCGGAACTACAACAATGGCTTGCCCAGCATAGTTGTGTGATACTGGACATCGACGACGATATCCAGAGACTTGTTGCAAAGGTTGTGACAGAGCATCCAGGAATGGTCCAGTTTAAAAACAATAAGTCTTCCGCCGACGCTTTTTTAGTTGCTACAGCGATAAAATTCAATCTAGCGGTGATCACGGAGGAGAACAAATTTTCCCCAAACAAAATCCCGCAAATTTGTAAAGCCTATGATATCGCCTGCTACAACATAACCGAGTTTGCAGAAAAAGAGGGCTGGCGATTCTGAATCGAAGCACACATTCTTTACATAAAACAAGCTTTTTTTTACCAAACCCGAACCCGGCCTTCGGGCGCAAGGTACATGCCGTTGCCCCTATTCCTTATGTCCATCACCCCAGCGGCCTTTTGTTTGAACCGCTCCGCAACCGCATCCGAACACTCCGGCGTGTCGCCCATAGGCTCATCCAGCCCAAGCCGCCGGTACTTTCCTGCGCCCAAACGATGGTATTTAAGAATCTCTATTTTAACAACGTTACCAAGGCTCATCGCAAAGTCCAATCGATTTTGAATCTCTCGCTCATCGTCATTTATGCCCGGCACAAGGATTAGGCGCACGATCATTTCCTTGCCCATGTCCGCAATGTGGCGTGCGTTTTCTAGGATCAAGTGATTGTCCGCGCCGGTGTGGCGCTTGTGTATCTCGCTATCCATTGCCTTTATGTCATACAGCACAAGATCCACGGCCCTCACCAGGGGTCCAAGGGTCTCCCAGGGTACATGCCCCGAAGTATCTAACGCTACGTGAATTGAATCGGCCTTGAGTATTTCTGTTGCCTCAAGAAAAAAATCTGCTTGCAAGGCTGCCTCCCCGCCCGAGTACGTTACGCCGCCCCCGGATTGATCATAAAACGCCTTGTCGCGCAGTAACTTTACCGCCATTTCTTGCGCCGAGATGGTGAAACCCACAGGTTCATACGCATCATAAAAGCATGCAGCCGCACGCCGATCTCTATCGGTGCAAGCGGCACAAGCGCCACATTTAACGCAGCGCTCGGGGTAGTGAAAAAACTTTGGTTTTGTCTCCATCAGTTCCGGATTGGCGCACCAACCGCAACGCAAAGGGCAGCCAACGGCAAATACCGTGCTGCGCAAACCAGGGCCGTCCTTTGTAGAGTACTTTTGTATTTTTGATATCAGCCCGTTCATGATTCCCAGCCCATTTCGGTTCGGGCAATGATGGCATCCTGCGCTTCGGGCATGAGGGAGGCAAACTGGGCGCAGTACCCGGCAACGCGCACCATCAGGCCGGGGTATTCCTCGGGATGTTCTTTGGCCGCCCGCAGGGTTTTTGAATCCACGATGTTAAATTGGTTATGGAATATATTTTTTAGCCGCCCGGTTTCAATAAAACAAGCGAATTTCTCTAGATTCTCATCGCCCTCCAAGGCTCCGGGCGAGAAGCGCATATTGAGCAACTGGCCGCCCGCCATGCGCCTGTTGGGCAGCTTGGAAACCTAGTTGATCACGGCGGTAGGGCCTTCTCGGTCTGCGCCCAAGCAGGGCGACGCGCCTTCGTTTAGCGGTTTGCCCGCAAGGCGGCCATCGGGCGTAGCGCCTACATCGAATCCGTTGGGCACGTAACTCGTAATATTGGAGGTGGACATGGTATATCCGCAGCCGATGGGCCCGTGGCCTTCCCTGTCCGTCCTTTTTGAGGGGAGAAGCTCCAAATAGGATTCAAACACATCGGCCACGATCAAATCCACATAGTCGTCGTCATTTCCGAATTTGGGCGCTTTGCGGCATAGCTGGCGGATCCGTGCGCCTTCCGTACCCGCAAAATTGCTGTTTAGCGCCTGCTTTAGTTCTTCTAATGTAAGGGTTTTGTCTTCAAACACAAGCTTTTTTACTGCTGCCAGGCTGTCGCCTACCACACTCATGCCGATGTTCGACTGGCTCACGTAATCGTACCTTGCGCCCCCGTTTTTTAGGGTTTTCCCACGCTCTAGGCAGCAATCCACAGTGGAAGAAGCAAAGGCGTCGGCGTCGTGGTGTTTTAAAGAGCGGTCGCAAACCAGGTCGCAGGCTACGGCAAGATCAAAGTAATAACTTAACGTAGTTTTCCATGCCTGCCACAGCTCATCATAGGTTTTGTAGTTGGCCTTGTGGAGCGTTATTTCAAACACCTTGGCAAAATTGATATAGGTCATTCCCGTGGCCCTGTGGCCCCATTTGCCTGGAATGGCGATCTCCACACAACCCATGGAAGCGTAATCCCGGGCGGTCTCTAGGTCGATATCCAGCGTCATCATGGCGTCGATGCACACTTCATCACAAAACATGGAGGGCATCCCAAAACCCTTGCGGATCAGCCGGGCGCTCTCCACAATCAGTTTGTGGGGTGTGTGCTCCCAAAACCGCACGCTTAGGTTGGGCTCGGGCAGCCTGGACAGGTTCATGGCTTCTAAACAAAGATAGCTGATTTTATTCGTGCCATCGGTACCGTCGGGTTTCATGCCACCTACCATTAGGTTGGAGTATAGGGGATAGCCGCCGCTGTATTGGGTATGCCCCCATGGCCGGACTTTGTTAATGGAATTTGTCATGATAAAAAAATGCGTGATCAGCTCCAGCGCCTTTTCTTCGGTGATGTTATCTTGCTGATAATAGGGATAGATGTATTGATCGAACCGCCCAAAGGAAAACGAATGGCCGTTGCTTTCAATCATCATCAGCAGATGGGTTAGGTACACGGCTTGCACCGCCTGGTGAAAGTTGCGGGCGCCGCCCAGCATAAACCCATCCAGCATCTGTGAGAGTTCCGGCAGCCCATCAGCCTTTGCGCATTTGGCAAGGCGCCTGATGTACAACAATGCGCCTTCCATGACGATTACGGTGGCTTGGTAATAGTCCCGCTGCTCCTGGGTAAGATCAGTTCGTTGCAGATGCTGCCGGGCGATGTTTGCGATGCCGCCGTAACCCACCCGCAGCACAAACTCGTGATTTGGGATGATGTGCCCGTCCCCCGACATGGAGATGCCGCCGCGATGCAGTACCCCCTGCTTTTCGGCCAAAAGATTGGCGGGGGAAAGATTGGCCAGCACCTGGTCTTGATGTGTTTTGCCCAGCCAATAATCCGCGATTTTGCGCAGGCGATCCTTGGTATCTTCCGTCACAACAAAATAATCGCCGGAACGTTTCTCAAAATCGTCCAGCTCGTTGATGACCCACTGATACGAGTATTCAGGAAAGACAGGCGCTGCGAAATTCGCGCCTGCCTGATTGCCTACGATGAGCATGCCCGGCTCAAGATACACTGTCATTTGGGCCAGAATATCAGCAAATGCCCTTGCTCGGCGAAGGACGATGGGCTGGCCTTCTGTTGCCATAAAAGATTTTGTGATGATCTCCGCCCGTTCGGGGCAAAGGGTGGGAATCCGCATAGTTACACATCCATCTTTTTGCGTTTAGTGGTGTAGCAGTCCAGGCAGATGATGGCCACAATGATCATGCCGATAAACAGTTGCTTTATGTACGGAGGAATTTTTAGCATGTTCATGCTGTTGTGCAAAAGGCCCATCACCATCACGCCGGCAAAACTTTGGGGGATGCCGCCGATGCCGCCTGCAAAGGACGTTCCGCCGATTACCACGCTGCAGTTCACCAGCAGCGGTATTTCATCGCCATAGATGTTGGAACCCGCATTCATTTCAGAAGAGAGCAGCACCCCTGCGATGGCGGCCATCGTGCCGGTGATTACAAAGGCGGTCCACTTGGTGCGCACAACACTGATGCCTGAATATTTCGCCACCTCGTAATCGCCGCCCAGGGCATAACAGTTGCGGCCAAAGCTGGTATAGCGCAGCAGCACGAAAGTAATAACCCCCAAGGCAAGCATAAACAAAATCACATAAGGGATGCTAAAGAGCAGCTCTGAATCGTTGCTGGCAAGGGTTTCCTTTAGGCTGCGCTGATTGGGGCCAAAGATATTTTCGAAGAAGACTTCCCCGTTGCTGCCGAAGGAAACTTTGGAGTTGGATATCTTCATAAACTCCGGGTTGCGGCAGGAAATGGGCATCGCGTTGGTGAGTTGCTGGGCCACTCCCTTCACTAGCATGCCCATGCCCAGGGTGATGATGAATGCCTCCGTCTTTTGATGCACCACCAGGAAGCCGTTAATAAAACCAACCACGGTGCCCGACAATATGGCAAGAAGAATCGCCAGCCCCATATCCATGCCGCTGTTCATCAACTGGATCGCAACGATGCCGGACAGGGACATCACCGCCCCCACCGAAAGGTCGCAACCCCGGCATATCACGGCAAAGGTCACGCCAAAGGCAATGATTAGGTTGATGGAAGATGCCCGGAAAATGTTAATGATGTTGTTGATTCTGAAGAAATTTGAGTTATTGTTCCAACCGTACATCCACATGCCAATCAGTATGACGGCAATGGCGATCACCGCTTTATTACTGACGATCCGATGCAAAAACCTGCCAATCGACAGCGCGGATTTTTTTACTGTATTTTCCATTACGCTTACCCCCTATTATGCCTGCGGTGATCCAGCCAGATGGCCGTAACCAGGATGGCGCCCTGCATTACCACCTGCATGTATGGCGACACACCCAGCAGGTTCATGCAGTTGGACAGCACCACCACCAGCGCAACCCCCAGCACCGTACGCAGCACGCCGCCCCTTCCGCCCTGCAAAGACGTGCCGCCTACCACCACAGCCAGTATGGCGTTTGTGCCAAATTCCTTGCCCATAACAGGCGACGCTGTTGTAACCCGGGATATGAGCACGATGGCGGCAAGGGCGGCCATAAAGCCGCAGATGGTGTAAATCAGCACCATGATGCGCTTGGTGGACAGGCCGCTAAGCTCCGCCGCCACCATGTTGCCGCCGGTATAGCTCACCGACCTTCCCAGAACCGTTTTGGACTGAAAGATGTGGAGCAGCCCCAGGCAAACCAAAAAGATGATAAACGATATGGAAACGATGCCCACCGTTCCGGAGCCGATGGCCGTAAATATGGCATGCGACTTTTCAAGCTCCCACATGTGCAGCGTGCGACCATCGGTATACAAAAGCGCCAGCGCAATAAAAACCGAACTCATGCCGAAGGTAATAAACAACGCTTTTGCTTGGATGTTGGCTCCCACGCCCACAAGC
>Ga0123356_10000982_pt1 | contig 31686 bp, 25 predicted proteins | sample TergutEmb28metaG_2_FD_92546 | JGI IMG/M metagenome (GOLD analysis project Ga0123356, IMG submission 92546) | Embiratermes neotenicus P3 segment gut microbial communities from Petit-Saut dam, French Guiana - Emb289 P3 | ecosystem: Host-associated > Arthropoda: Insects > Digestive system > Gut ...
GACACGATGCCGCCGCGCTGACGGTAGTACTCGGCAAAGCCGCGGATGGCGGTGAGCGGGGTGCGCAGTTCGTGGCTCGCGTCGCCGACAAACTGCCGCATCTTGTCCTCGGACCGCCGCGCCGCCCGCTCCGACGTCGCGCGGGCTTGGAACGCCGCCTCGATGTGGCTCAGCATGACGTTCAGCGAGCGCCCGAGACTGCCGACCTCCGTCCGCGGGTCTCGTTCCGGCACTCGTTCGCTCAGGTCGCCGGCGGCGATGGCACCCGCGGTCCGCTCGATCTCCGTAAGCGGTCGCAGGCTCGCCCGGATCAGCGCTGCCGCGATAGCGCCGAGCAGCACGATCACGCCGAAGCTGAGGAGAAGGTCGATGAGCGCGAGGTCGCCAATCGTCCGATACACCGAGGTCGCGTCCGTGGCGACGACGACGACGCCGCGCATACCTGTCTGGGTGGATATATTCGGTATGCCGACGATTCGCCATCTCGCGGTACCCGATGTCGAACCGACGGTGATCGCGTTGCCAGGACTGGTCGGTATTGAGCCGGCGTTCGCTGGGATAGCCGGGCCAGGAACTTGCTGCGTGCTACGTCCGGCCGGTGCGAGCCCATACGGGCTGGCCGGCGCCAGCAGGTACTGCTGGGCCCCCTGGTTCGGGACCCAGACAACGGCCTCGCCCAGCGCGTACCGCGCGCTCCCGTTGACCGGGATACCTGCCTGGAGTTCGGCCGCTACCCGGTCTCGCTGCGCAGCGAGGGTCTGATCGACGCCGCTGAGCAGGTTGTTACGCAGGATGCCGATACCGACCAGGCTGATCACGGCCAGTGCTATCGCCACCAGCGCGAGCACGGCGGAGATCAGCTTGGCGCGTAGCGGCATCCGGCCCAGGAGGTCCCCGATGGATCGCCTGCGGCCATCGCTCTCAGGTGCGGCCATAACACGAGCTCTACCTAGGACGGCGGCAGCCTGAGCACGTAGCCGACTCCGCGCAGCGTGTGCAGCAGATGCGGCTCGGTGGTGTCGATCTTCCGCCGCAGCACGGAGACATAGGACTCCACAATCCCGGTGTCGCCCCGGAAGTCGTAGTCCCACACGTGGTCGAGGATCTGCATCTTGGAGAGCACCCGGTTAGCGTTCCCCATGAAGTACCGAAGCAGCTTGAACTCGGTCGGGGATAGCTGGACCTGCTTGCCGCCCCGCCACACCTCGTGGCTGTCCTCGTCCAGTTCCAGGTCGGCGAACTTCAGCCGGGGCGGCGGCTCGCTGCCGTCCCCGCGGGTGCGGCGCAGGACCGCCCGGATCCGGGCGATGACCTCCTCCAGGCTGAATGGCTTGGTGACGTAGTCATCCCCGCCGAGGGTCAGGCCGCGGATCTTGTCCTCGGTGGAGTCCCGCGCGGTCAGGAAGACCACGGGGATCTGGGCGCCGCCGCCGCGCAGCCGCCGCACGACGTCGAAGCCGTCCATGTCGGGCAGCATGACGTCGAGCACGATGAGGTCGGGCCGGTGCCGCTGGGCGGCGTGGACGGCCTCGTTGCCGGCCGCGGCGGTGACCACCTCGAATCCGGAGTAACGCAGGCTGGCGGCCAGCAGTTCGAGGATGTTGGGCTCATCCTCGACGACGAGCAGCCGGGCATCGGGCTGCCGGCTCCCATTGGACTGGCTGGTCATGGCCCCAGTATCCGCCCGGGTCCTGAGCGTTAGCTGAAGGCATCCTGATGCTGGGCTTCGCAGTTGACAGAACTGGGGCCAGTGGGACGAATGTTACTGCTGTCGCTTAATGGCAGTTAACGACATCTTGTGTGCCTAGTGAGCTGTTTGTCCACTAGTGGGGTTTCATGAGAACATATTGTAATATTGAATCCTTTGATTCGTTACTCATTAAACCTTACGCTTTCCCTAACCTGCATCCAGGTAGATGCAATGCGGCCGCACGCTGGCAGCAGGCAGCAGTCAAAAGTGGCGAGTGAGTTATCGCTCGCCGGAGGTGTAGCCGAGCGCGGGCCGTACTGACGCGTACCGCGCCGGCCTGGATAGCGAGGAAAGCCCATGGGATTAGCGCGTCCGGTCTATAGGCTGCTGGCGCTCGCGGCGGTCGGCGTCACGGTTCTCGCCGCCTGCGGCACGAGTTCGAGTAACAACGCTGGCCTGAAGCCTAACGGCTCCTACGGCAGCATTCCGGCGGCAGGGACCTTCGGGCACGCGGGTACCATCACCGTTGCCTTCGCCCCGAACACCAGCCCGACCTGGATCTTCCCGGTGACACCCGGTGCGAACAGCTCGGTGTACACCTCCTACCAGTTCCAGTACGAGATGTGGCGCCCGCTGAGCTGGTTCCCCGACGGCACGCAGCAAAAAGAAGACCCGGCGATGAGCCTCGCGAATGACCCGGTCTGGAGCAATGGCGATACGACCGTGTCGATCACGCTGAAGAACTGGAAGTGGTCGGACGGCCAGCCGATCACCGCCAAGGATGCGGAGTTCTGGATCGACCTGGCCCAGGCCGCGGTCAAGGAGAACCCGGCCAACTGGGGCAACTACAGTCCCGGCCTCGGCATCCCTGACCAGATCACCAGCATGACCGCCAACGGCCAGACACTGACCCTGAACCTCAACAAGGCCGTGAATCCCGTCTGGTTCTGGGAGGACAGCCTGGCCGGCGTCATACCGCTGCCCTCGCACGCGTGGGCCAAGGCGTCAGCCAACGGGCCCATCCTCGACTTCACCAATCCCGCGAACGCGAAGGCCATCTACGACTTCCTGGCCGCACAGTCCAAGTCGGTGAGCACCTACGTATCGAACCCGCTGTGGCAGGTCGTCGACGGCCCGTACAAGCTGACGTCGTTCAACGACACAACCGACGCGTTCGGGATGGCCCCCAACGCGGCATACAACGGCCCGCACGCGCAGAAGGTCTCTAACATCCAGTCGGTGCCGTTCACCTCGGACACAGCCGAGTGGAACGCGGTGAAGTCGGGCAGCATCGACGAGGGCTACGTGCCCTTCCCCGATCTGCCTCAGGTGAAGTCCGTCGAGAAGTCCTACAACGTTTTCGGATACCCGGGCTTCGAGTTCAACTACGTCACGTACAACTTCAAGGACACTACCGGCGATTTCAACAACATCATTAAGCAGTTCTATATCCGGCAGGCCTTCGCGCACCTTGAGGACGAGCAGGGCTACATCAACGCGTTCTTCCACGGCGCGGGCGGTCTGGCGTACGGTCCGGTCCCGGCCATCCCGCCGAGCCCGTACACGCCGTCCAACGCGACGAACAACCCGTACCCGTTCAGCGTGTCGGACGCGATCACCATCCTGAAGGCGAACGGCTGGACCGTCACCCCCGGTGGTACGGACGTGTGCAGCAAGCCGGGCACCGGCGCCGGCGAGTGCGGCGCGGGCATTCCGGCCGGCACCAAGCTGGCCTGGAACCTCATCTACGGCACGAATCCCGCCATTATCGGGGAGCAGGTCACCGACCTGGTCTCGCAGGCGAAGAAGGCGGGCATCGAGATCACGCTGAAGTCCGACAACTTCAACCACATGATCGCGACGTACTACGACTCGGCGAACCCGAGCGGCATCAACCTCTGGGCGATGGAGGATTTCGGCGGGTTCAGCATCTCCACGTACCCGACCACCAACGAGATCTTCAACACCGGCGGCACGTTCAACATCGGCGAGTTCTCTGACCCGCACGCGGACGCGCTGATCAAGGCGTCCACGACGAGCAGCAACCCGGATGCGGTCAAGAACGAGGCGTCCTACATCACGGAACGTCAGCCGAGCCTGTTCGAGCCGGTTGTCGACAACATCCAGGTATGGAAGACCGGCATCTCGGGAGACCCGAACTCGTTCGGATCGCTCACGCAGTTCCAGCTCAATCCCGAGTTCTGGTACTTCACGAAGTAGCCACGCCGGGATAGCGTCCGGGCGAGGGCGGCCCTCGCCGCCCTCGCCCGGAGCGCTGCCGCGAGAAGGGATGACGCCGTGACCGCCTACCTGATCCGCCGGATCGCGACGTCGATCATTGTTGTGCTCGGCGTATCGATTTTCATATTCCTGCTGCTGCACATCGTCTACCCGTCACCAGCCATCGACATCCTCGGGCCGAGGTCGACACCGCAGGCGATCGCCGCGTTCAACAAGTCGCACGGCTTCGACCGGCCCTGGATCGTGCAGTACTGGAGCTATCTGGTCAATGTGCTGCACGGCAATCTCGGCCAGTCTTACAAGGTGAATCAGAGCGTCGCGGCGCTGTTCGAGGAGCGCTGGGCGCGCAGCGCGTACCTGAGCGGGATCTCGCTGGCGCTGGCCATCCTGATCGCCGTCCCGCTCGGCATCTACCAGGCAGTCCGTCGCAACACGGTCGGGGACAACGTCCTGACCACGCTCGCGTTCGTCACCTACGCGATGCCCGTGTTCTTCCTCGCGCTCGTGCTGATCCAGGTGTTCGCGCTGTCCTTCCCGATCTTCAGTTTCGAGGCGGACACGTCGACCAACCTGCTGCACGTCATGGGTGACTGGCACGCGATGCTCCTGCCGATCGCCACGCTCGTCCTCATCCAGGTGGCGGGCTTCTCTCGCTACATGCGCTCGAGCGCGATCGACACGCTGGCGCAGGACTACATCAAGGCGTCGCGGGCCAAGGGACTGCCCGAGCGCCTGGTGCTCTGGCGGCACCTGCTGCGCAACGCCTGCCTGCCCGTGGTGACGCTGATCGGCCTGTACATCCCGCTGCTGCTGGCCGGGAACCTCATCGTTGAGGAGGTGTTCAACTACCAGGGCCTCGGGCTGTTGTTCTTCAACAGCCTCGGTACCGCGGACTACCCGGTGCTGCTCGCCTACACCCTGGTCGGGGCGATCCTCACCGTAATCGGGAACCTGGTCGCCGACATCGCGCTGACAATCGCCGACCCGCGCATCCGGCTGGCCTGACAGCCGCCCGCGAACCAAGGAGCCCCGGTGTCCAACCTCGCCCCCGCCCTGCCGCCCCTCGACATCTCGCGCGCGCCCGAGGGCGGCGCTATCGGCCCGGTGCAAAGTGGCTGGCGGCTCGCCGTCCGCGAGTTCACCCACAACCGGCTGGCCGTGATCGGGCTGGCTATTCTCATTTTCTTCGTGCTGCTGTGCTTCGCTGGCCCGCTGATCTATCACGGCAATGTGCTCAACTCCGATCTCAGCGCCAGCAACCTCAGCCCGGGCGCCGGTCATCCACTCGGCACCACGGATCAGGGCTTCGACGAGCTCGGCCTGCTCATGAGCGGCGGCCAGGCGGCACTCGAGGTCGGCTTTTTCGCTGCCGTTATCGGCATCGCGATCGGGTCGGTCTACGGCGCCATCGCCGGCCTTGCGGGCGGTCTGCTCGACTCAGCGATGATGCGCGTGGTCGACGTCTTCCTGTCCGTTCCGTTCTTGTTCGTCGTGCTGATCATTGCCGTCAGGTACGGCTCGTCTGTCCTGGGCCTGAGCCTCATCATCGGCGCCTATTTCTGGCTGGTCCCGGCGCGCCTCGTCCGCAGTGAGGTGCTCACCTTAAGAGAGCGAGATTTCGTCTCCGCCGCCCGGATCGCCGGCGCAACCCGGCGGCGGCTCATCGCCCGCCACCTGATCCCGAACGCCTTCGGCGTGATGATCGTCAATGTCACGTTCAATGTCGCCGACGCGATCCTGACCGTGGCGGCTCTCGGCTTCCTCGGCTACGGCCTGCACTATCCGAATCAGGACTGGGGGGACATGCTGTCCAACGGCCTCACGTACATGCAGGACGGCTACTGGTGGCTCATCTTCCCCGTCGGAGCCTGCATTGTCCTGGTCGTCATGGCGTGCAACCTGATCGGCGACGCGCTCCGTGACTCGCTCGACGTCCGGCTGCGGCGGCGATAATGGCGCCCGTCCTCGAAGTCGACGACCTGTCGACGCACATCCAGCTCACCAGGTCGGTCGTGCAGGCCGTCGGCAACGTCAGCCTGCACATCGAGGAGGGCGAGACACTCGGCCTGGTCGGCGAGTCCGGCTGCGGCAAGTCGATGACCGGCCTGTCGGTCCTGGGCCTGCTGCCGCCCGGCGGCAAGATCGTCACCGGCTCGGTCAGGCTCGCCGGCCAGGAGCTGGTCGGGATGCCCGAGCCCGAGCTCCGGAAGCTGCGTGGCAACGAGGTCGCCATGATCTTCCAGGACCCGCTCACCTCGCTGGACCCGACGAAGACGATCGGCTACCAGGTGGCCGAGCCCGTGCTCCTGCACCGGCAGGTCACCAAGGAGGAGGCGACCGAACGGGCCGCCGAGGTACTGGGCATGGTCGGCCTGCCGCAGCCGAGGGAGCGCCTCCAGGACTATCCGCACCAGCTGTCGGGCGGCATGCGCCAGCGGGTGATGATCGCCATGGCACTGGCCTGCGAGCCGAAGCTGCTGATCGCCGACGAGCCGACGACCGCCCTGGACGTCACCATCCAGGCCCAGATCCTCGAGCTTCTCGATGACCTGAAGCAGCGGCTCGGCATGGCGATGTTGCTCATCACCCACGACATGGGCGTCATCGGCGGTCATGCCGACCGGGTCAACGTCATGTATGCGGGGCGGATCGCGGAGACCGCCGACACCGGCTCGCTGTTTGCCCACATGCGGCACCCGTACACACAGGCGCTGCTGGCCTCGATCCCGCGGCTGACCCAGGACAAGTCCCAGCGGCTGCTGGCCATCGCCGGCCTGCCACCCGACCTGTCCAGCCCGCCGCCGGGCTGCCGGTTCGCGCCTCGGTGCAGCCGGGCTACCGACAAGTGCCGGACCGACGAGCCGACCCTGGCCGGCGGATCCGTCGGCCACGCGTTTGCGTGCTGGCATCCTGTCGACGGCCCGCTGGTCACGGCGGCAGGGAACGGGCAGGCTGCGGCTTCGGCATCGCTCACCGTGACGCAGCAGCCCGACCCCGGCCAGGAAGCCTCTGCTGCGCCGGAGGCGCCGCTGCTCGAGATCAGCGGCCTGGTGAAGGAGTTCCCGATCACGCACGGGATCCTGCAGCGGAAAGTGGCCGCCGTGCACGCCGTTTCCGGTGTGTCTTTCTCGGTGCGCGCCGGGGAGACGTTCGGTCTGGTGGGCGAGTCCGGCTGCGGCAAGACCACCGTCGGGAAGGTCGTCGTGGCCCTGGAGCGGCCGACGGCCGGCGAGGTCCGGCTGCGCGGCAAGACATTCTCCGACCTGCGCGGTGCCGAGCTGCGGCAGCACCGGCGAGATCTGCAGCTGATGTTCCAGGACCCCTACTCCTCGCTCGACCCGCGCATGCGGGTGGGCTCGATCATTCGCGAGCCGCTCGAGATCCAGCACCTGGGCAGCCGGCAGGAGCAAACCCGGCGGGTCAACGACCTGCTCGACGAGGTCGGGCTGCCGCGCAACGCGGTGGAGCGATATCCGCACGAGTTCTCTGGCGGTCAGCGGCAGCGGATCGGGCTCGCCCGGGCGCTCACCCTGAACCCCCGGGTGATCGTCGCAGACGAGCCCGTCAGCGCGCTCGACGTCTCGATCCGGGCCCAGGTGCTGAACCTGATGAAGCGACTGCAGGCCGATCACGGGCTGACGTACGTGGTGATTTCCCACGACCTGGCGGTAGTGAAGTACATGGCGGACCGCATCGGTGTCATGTACCTGGGCAAGATGGTCGAGCTCGGCTCGGGTGAGGATATTTACGAGCGTGCCGCTCACCCGTACACAGCCGGCCTGATCGCCGCCATTCCGGAGCCCGATCCCGCCGTCGCGGGCGAGCGCAAGGCCAGGATCACCGGAGAGCTGCCGAGCGCCATCACCCCGCCGTCCGGGTGCCGGTTCCGTACCAGGTGCCCGTTCGCCCAGGAGGTCTGCGCTGCCGAGGAGCCGCAGCTGCGGTCGTTCGGGCCGGGCCACGTGGCCGCGTGTCACTTCCCCCTGCAGGCCGCCGTCCCGGCAACGGACGCGGTGGCTACCCCAGTGTCGACCCGCTGATGAGGTTCGCAGGCACCGGCTGACCGTCCTGCAGGGCTGTGAACAGCTGCTTGGCCTGCGCGCTGTTCCACAGCACGGAATCACCCGCGGGTGTGGAGTAGTTGGCGTTCGCGATCGGCACGGTGGTGGTCAGCGGGTCGCGCAGCGCTCGCGCGGCGGACAGCAGCTGGTACAGCTTGGTGGCCTGGTCCACCGTCAGGTTGCTCGCCACGCCGCTCGCGGCGGGCAGCGAGGAGAACGGATTGAGGATCACGCCCGTGCTGGTCATCTTCTTGAGCAGCGCGGACAGGAAGAGCCGCTGATCCTGCTCGCGCTGGAGGTCCTGGGTGGCGAAGGTGTGCCGGTCCCGGACCCAGGCGAGCGCCTCGCCGCCGCTGAGCACCTGGCACCCCGCGTTCAGGTTCAGGCCCGAGGCCTGGTCGTGGATCGGCGCCGGCAGGCACATCCGGACCCCGCCGACATCGTTGACCACGTTGACGAAGCCGCCGAAGCCGATGTCCATGAAGTGGTTGATGTAGAGCCCGGTGGCATTCTGGACGGTCTCCGCGAGCAGCTGCGGGCCGCCGTAGGAGAACGCAGCGTTGATCTTGGTCATCCCGTGGCCGGGTACGTTCACGTAGGAGTCACGCGGAATGCTGATCAGCACCGGCCGCCCGCTCCCCGCGGGGATGTGCAAGATCATGATCGTATCCGACCGGCCGAAGCCGGTCGCGTCGAGCTTGCCCGTCGAGTACTGGAGTTCCTGCTGCCGGGTCAGCCCCTGGCGGCTGTCAGACCCGGCGATCAGCCAGTTCGTCCCGACCCCCGGCGCGGGCCGGCCCGGATAGGCGACCAGGATGCTGCTCCTGGTCAGCTTCGAGTTGAGGTAGAAGTACGTGGCGACGCTGCCGGCAATCGCCAGCACAACCAGCACGGCCAGGATGCCGAAGATGCGCCGGCCCCAGTGCCGCCGGCGCGGACGTTCCCATTCCGGCCCGCCTGGAGACCAGACGGGGGACCGCCAGGGGTTGGTAGTACCGCTCGACTGCGCCGGCGGCTGGTCCGGCCATGCGCTGGACTTGCCAGCGCGCTGGCCCGCGGAGGCGCTCACCGTCCTGCCGGGATCATCAGCCCCTGGTCGATCCGGGCCCTGTCCGCCACGGAACCAGCCTTCTGGCCATTCGCTCATCGCACATCCGCTCGTCGCCGCCAGCTGTCCCCATCGTCTTTACCCGCTCGACGCGCCCCGGGCCAAATCGCTGGGGACCCGTCCCCACCAGATCGTGACCACGTCACGTCCGGACGAGCCCAGGTCGACCGGGTGCGCGGGGTCGACGCCGAGGTCAGTCAGCGCCTCGGCGACCTCGCCGGCCCGCTCGGGCGGCAGGCACAGCCGGCGCCGGGTCACGTCGGTCAGCTCGTCGAAGCTCGCGTAGTCCCGGCCGCCGCGCCGTCTCCAGCGCTCCGAGCTCGCGTTCAGGCCCATCGCGGCGAGGATCGCCAGCACGTCGTCGGCGCTCGGGCCGTCTGGCCTGGCCAGCCCCTGCAGCCGCATCCAGAGCGGGTTGAGGCTGGTCAGCGGGTGCACGGCGGTCAGCTCCACGACCACGAGGCGACGGGCCGCGGCAGCCAGGGCGGTGAGGAACGGCTCGAGATCGGGCACGTTGTAGAGCACGTGATGGCACGTCACGACGTCGGCGTCCCCGGCTTCCGCCGCGACGTCCGGCCAGCGGCCGGTCACCAGCCGGGGCCGGACGCCGCCAGCGGCCGCCTGGCGCGCCAGTTCCGCGAGCAGCCCGGTGTCAGCGTCGACTGCGGTCAGCCCGGTGGTCCAGGGCAGCAGCGGCAGGCTCGCGGTTCCCGCCCCGGATCCCACGTCGAGCACGCTGCCGGGCGGGTCGAGCGCGGCCCGGGCGCGCTCGTAGGAGGGACCGGACGGCGCCGCGGCCACCCTCCTCGCGCGCCGGATGAAGACCTCGCGGGGCAGCACCCACGGCGACTCCTGCACGGCGGCGGTGACGCGGTCAGGGATGGCCCAGGCGGCCAGGTCGGACCGCCAGCGATCGAGCAGGCTGCGAAGGCTGGCGGCCCCGTTCCCCTCTCTCATGACTTTGATTGTTGCCTGGCGCGTGCCGGGGCCTAGCCTGGGGTAGAGGTGCGCCTGGAGACCTGGGAGGTTCCGTGGCTGTCCCCACTTCCATCAAGACAGATGTCGACCTGCACACCGCCGGGGAACTCGCCCAGCAGTTGCGGGTCGATTCCGTTCGCTCGAGCACATCGGCCGGGTCCGGGCACCCGACCTCGAGCATGTCCGCCGCGGACCTGCTGGCGGTGCTCGTTGGCCGGCACCTGCGCTACGACTGGGATGACCCCGGCAACCCGGATAACGATCACCTGATCTTCTCTAAGGGGCACGCGTCACCGCTGCTGTACTCCGTCTACAAGGCGGTCGGCGTGGTATCCGACGAGGAGCTGGTGACGGGGTACCGCCGGCTCGGGTCGCGGCTCGAGGGCCACCCCACCCCCGAGCTGCCCTGGGTAGACGTGGCCACCGGCTCGCTGGGCCAGGGCCTGCCCGACGCGGTCGGCGTGGCGCTGGCCGGCAAGTACCTGGATCAGGCCCCGTTCCGGGTGTGGGTGCTGTGCGGGGACAGCGAGATGGCCGAGGGGTCGATCTGGGAGGCGCTCGACAAGGCCTGGCACTACAAGCTGTCGAACCTCGTCGCGATCGTGGACGTGAACCGGCTCGGCCAGCGAGGCCCCACCGAGCTGTCCTGGGACCTCGACGCCTACGCGCGGCGGGTGTCGGCGTTCGGCGCCAGGGTCTTCGCTATCGACGGCCATGACGCGGCCGCGATCGACCGGGCCATGCGGGAGGCGACCGCGCCCGGGTCTGACCAGCCCGCCGTCATCCTCGCCCGCACCAGGAAGGGCCGCGGCTTCTCTGAGGTCGAGGACAAGGAGGACTGGCACGGCAAGTCCCTTCCGCCGGAAATGGCCGAGCGGGCGATCATCGAGCTCGGCGGCGAGCGTCACCTGGTCGTGCGCGGCCCGAAGCCGGAGGCGAGTACTCGTGCGCCCCGCCCGGTGCACGACGGCGACGCCGTCGTGAAGCTGCCGGAATACACGGTCGGCGCGAAGGTCGCCACCCGCAAGGCGTACGGCGACACCCTGACCGCGCTCGGGGCGCGGCGGGACGTTGTCGTGATGGACGGCGAGGTCAGCAACTCGACGCACGCCGACGAGTTCGCGCAGAAGTACCCCGAGCGGTTCTTCGAGATGTACATCGCCGAGCAGCAGCTTGTCGCCGCGGCGGTGGGCTTCAGCGTGCGCGGCTACCGGCCGTTCGCCTCGACGTTCGCCGCCTTCCTGAGCCGGGCGTACGACTTCATCCGGATGGCGTCGATCTCGCGGGCCAACATCCGGCTCTGCGGATCGCACGCCGGGGTCGAGATCGGCGCCGACGGGCCGTCGCAGATGGCGCTAGAGGACCTGGCGATGATGCGGGCCGTCCACGGCTCAACGGTTCTCTACCCGAGCGATGCCACCAGCGCCGCTGCGCTCGTGGCGGCGATGGCGGACCTGGAGGGCGTCTCCTACATCCGCACGACTCGCGGCGCGTACCCGGTCCTGTACCCGGCCGGTGACTCGTTTCCGGTCGGCGGCGCCAAGGTGGTACGCAGCAGCGATGTCGACCAGGTGGCGCTGATCGGGGCCGGCGTGACGCTGCACGAGTGCCTTGCGGCGCACGAGATGCTTGCTGCCGACGGGATTAGCGCGCGGGTCATCGACCTGTACTCGGTGAAGCCCGTTGACGCCGCGGTGTTGACGGCCGCGGCGGCCGCCACTGGCGGCCGTTTCGTGCTGGTGGAGGATCACCATCCGGAGGGCGGTCTCGGGTCAGCCGTGCTTGACGCGCTGACCGACGCGGGCCGGGCGGACCTGTCGGTCGCGCATCTGGCCGTGCGCGAGATGCCAGGCTCGGGGACGCCCGCGGAGCTGATGGACGCGGCCGGGATCAGCGCCGCGCACATCGCCGATGCCGCCCGCGGCCTGGTGGGCAGCTAGCGCAGGTCATCGACGCGCTCGCCTGTCGCTCAGAACTCGGTGACCCCGGCGTCCGGCGCGAGCTCGTGGGCGGTCACGAACTTGGACTCGTCTGAGGCCAGGAACAGCACGGTATCCGCAACGTCCTCGGGCTGGGTGATGTCGACCGGCATCATGTTCATGAACATGACGCCGAGCCGCTGGTCACCCTCAATGGCGGCCATGATCTCGGCCTGCATGCCCCCCGACCCCATGGGGGTGCTCACGCCTGTTGGGTGCACGCTGTTGACCCGGATGTTGTGCCTGCCGAGCTCGGCAGCGAACGCCTTCGCCATGCCGCGCACGGCGAACTTGCTCGTGGTGTACGGGACCATGAAGGGCTGAACCTTGATTCCGGCGGCCGAGCTGATCAGGATGATCGAGCCGCCGCCGGCGCGCACCAGGTGCGGCGCTGACACCATGACCGTGTTCCAGGTCCCGGTCACATTGGTGCTGATGGTGTCCGCGAAGATCTGCGGACTGATCTTGTCCCAGGGCTTGGGCACGCAGATGCCCGCGTTCGCTACCACGATGTCCAGCCGTCCGAGCTGACCAGCTGCGTCATCGACGATCCCGCGCAGCGCGTCGAGGTCGCGGATGTCGGCGATGCCGTCGATCACGCGCCGGCCGGTCTTCTCGATCAGGCTGACCGTCTCAGCCAGGTCGGCCGGCGTTGCCGAGTCGTACGCGACGCTGGGCAGCGGCGCGCACACGTCGACGACGATGACGTCGGCGCCCTCCTCGGCCAGCCGCAAAGCGTCTGCCCGGCCCTGCCCCCGCGCCGCGCCCGTGACCAGCGCGACCTTGCCTGCGACGCGATTGCCCATATGTCCCACCACTTCCGGTCTGCCGGGCTCGCCCGGACGCCTGCCGCTCCTGACCCACCATCTTGTGCATGGCCTCACGAGATGAGAAGTTCGGGCCCATGGACATCACGGCTGAGGATCGATTCGCGATTCAGGATCTCTACGCGAGGTACTGCCAGACCGTCGACCGGGGCGACGCCGAGGGATGGGCGGAGACCTTCACCGAGGACGGCAAGCGGATCTACGACGACAACCCTGGCGTGCCGGGCCGGGCTGGCCGGACCTACACCGGCCGGGACGAGCTCGTGACGATGCAGTCGGTCCCCAGGAAGCTGCGCGTCCGGCACTGGCACGGGCTCCCCGTGCTGACGGACAAGGGTGACTACCTCGAGAGCGTCGTGTACGGCATGGTGGTCGACATCTCGCAGGATCCTCCTGCCGTGATGGCGCATTTCACCTACACCGACGAGCTGGTGCGGACAGCCGACGGCAGCTGGCGGATGCGCTCGCGCGCATCAGCGCGCGATTACCTGAAGATCTGACATTACCGAGAATGGCGCGAGAACGGCGACCGCTATTGCCGCCCGAGGAATATACAAAGAATCGGCGGCAAAGGCAGGCCGGGTTCGGCGGGCCAGGAAGTTAGCGGAATTGCCGGTGCGGCATTTGTAGCTGACGCCAACGATCTGTGGCTCTTGGTTAGTGCGCGGCCACAATCTCGGCTGAGTGCCGACGCTGGTACCGGGGAGCTGAAAAATGCGAGCCGTTGCTCTCTGTCGTGAATAAAACGCTCTCCGGGAGCCCGGCCGGGGCGCCTGCGGCGATAGTCCTGGCTCGCCAGCGCAGCTAACGGATCCGCGGTGAGGCTTGCGGCCGGCCCGGGTGTCCCGGAGCCGTCGCGCGCCCATGCGGACTCGCGCGAGTCCGGCATCGCCGACCAGCACCGTGCAGACCTGCTGCGAAGCGGTGCCGCTCCCCATTGGTACCGCCATACGGTCAGCCTGTATGGCGGTACTACAAAATCTGTCTTCAGGTAACTCCGCGGTCAATGCAGTCCGCAGATATGCCTGCAGTGCGTCAGACATTGCGAGAAGCCGAGGCAATGTGATTAGTGGCGCAGTGAGCCTATAACGAAAGAGCAAAATTATCTTTCCCAATTGGAAGGTGCGCCGCTATGACACTCGTGGTGCCACGACGGTCGCCGAAGTCGGCGCTGGTCACACGCCGATAACAGCACGGATTAGATCTTGAAGGGATCGGCAGTGCGCTGATACGTTCTGCTCAAGCCGAAGCGGCCAAGATCAGCGCGGATCGGCTCGCGGGCCTTTCTCCCCGAGAGGAGCAGTAAGGACCATGTTCAGGCTGGAGCGCGCCCGCATTGGTGCGGGAGTGGTAGCAGTAGCCGCGGCCGCGGCACTCATCGCGGGCTGCGGATCCAGCGGCTCGCCTTCTAAGGGTTCGACATCGGGCACGTCGTCGGGGAAGATCCGGATGGCGATCTTCTACTACAACCCGAGCCCTTACGGGATCGCGTCGCTCAACGGCGCAAAGGAAGAGGCCGCGAAGCTGGGCATCCAGCTCGACGCCTTCGACGCCAACAACAACCCCCAGTTGCAGTCCACGCAGATCCAGGACGCGATCACGACGGGCAAATACAAGGCCTTCTGGGTCTGGGGTCTCGATGACCCGGCCCTGACGCCGGTCATCACCAGTGCTGAATCCTCAGGCATCAAGGTCGCGTGCGCGGATTACACATGGGGCACGCTGACGCAGCAGGCCACGCTGAATTCCTCGCCGCTGTGCGCCAGCACCATCGGCCAGGCGATCGGCCCGGAGGCGACGAACCTGGAGGCCACGATGAACGCGGCCTGCACGAAGCAAGTCGGAAGCGGCCACTGCAACATCGCCTTCCTGCCGGGGCTCGCCAACTACCCGACCGACACGGTTCGCATCGACGCCATGACTGCCTACTACAAGTCAAAGCCGAACTACACGTTCACCGTTATGCCGCCAGGCGACTACGACCAGACGACCTCGCAGTCGGTCGCCCAGACGTTCTTCACGGCCAACAAGAAGATCAACGTGTTCGCGACCTTCGGCGACCAGATGGCGGCCGGGGCGATGACCGCGATGAATCTGGCCGGCGGTTACACGCCCGGCAAGAACATCCAGGTCATCGGGTACGGCGGAGCGAAGGAACTGGTAGCCGAGGTCAAGGCCGGGACGGTTTACGCCACCCTGGGCCTCTATCCGGCCTCTGAGTCGGTGCTCGGGATCGAGTACCTGTACGACGTTCTGAAGGGAAAGCCCGTACCGAACCTGGTCAACATCATCAACCCGAACACCCGCCCGGCGATCATCGACCAGCAGTTCCTGAGTTCGCACCCGAACTTCACGCCTGACTGGACGCTCACCGGAGCACTTGGGTAGGCACGCAGGTCAGCAAGCCGACGGTCGAGGACGAGCCGAATCGAGGACGAGCCGGATGAGTACATCGGCAGCAACCTCGGTTCGGCTCGTCTCGATCGGCAAGCGGTACTCGGGCACTAAGGCGCTGGACGACGTCAGCGTCGACATCGCCGGCGGGTCCGTGCACGCACTCGTCGGGGCTAACGGCGCCGGGAAGTCGACTCTCGGGAAGATCGTCGGCGGCGTGATCCGCCCTGATGAGGGACAGCTATTCATCAACGACCGGCAGGTTCGCTACGCGAGCCCGCGCGAGGCTCGCGTCGACGGCATCGCGATGATCGCGCAAGAGCTGTCGCCGGTGCCGCACATGAGCGTGATCGAAAACATCTACCTCGGCATCGAGCCGCGTCGTTCCGGGTTTGTCCAGCGGCGCGCGATGCGCGCGCAGTACGAGGAGCTCGTCGCGCAGTGGGGCTTTGAGCTCGACGGAAACGCCAAGGTCGGCCCGCTGCGCACCGCTGACAAGCAGAAGGTCGAGATCCTGCGCGCCGTCGCCTGCGATGCACGCGTAATCGTGATGGACGAGCCGACCTCGTCTCTGACCAGCGTCGAGACCACCACGCTCCACCGGATGATCAGGAGCCTGCGCGACAGCGGCAGGACGATCGTCTACGTGAGCCACTTCCTCGACGAGGTGCTCGACCTCGCCGATACGGTGACGGTGCTGCGCAGCGGGCGGCTCGTGCGGACGGCGCCCACAGCGGGGGAGACCGAGGAGAGCCTCGTCGCCGGCATGTTCGGTGCGGCCGCGGAGGCTGAGCACTTCGAGAAGCCGCATGGCTCGACGGCGCCGGTGGTCCTGGAGGTTTCCGGCCTGAACCGCGCCGGCGTGCTCAGGGACATCTCCCTGCAGATCCGGGCTGGCGAGATCGTGGGCCTGGCCGGCCTGGTGGGCAGCGGCCGCAGCGAGCTCGCGCGCGCGATCGCGGGCGCCGACCCGGTGGACCGCGGCACGATCGCCGTCGACGGCACCCCGCGCCGCATCGGCTCGCCCGCGGATGCGATGGCAGCCGGGATGGCATTCCTGCCCGAGAGCCGCAAGGACGACGGACTGTTCCTCGAGCTCTCCCTCGCGGCAAACACGACCTTTGCCGATCTGGGCGCCGTCGCCTCACGAGCCGGGATACTGCGCCCGGCCCTCGAGCGCTCCAAGACAAGCGCGCTTCTCAGGTCGCTGTCGGTCGAGCCGCCAGTGCCGTCGGCGAAGGTGGCGAACCTCTCCGGCGGCAACCAGCAGAAGGTCCTGTTCGCCCGCTGGCTGTTCCGCAACCCGCGCGTGCTGATCCTCGATGAGCCGACGCGCGGCGTCGATGTCGCGGCCCGCGCAGCGATCCACCGCCTGATCAATAACCTGGCCGCCGACGGTACCGCCGTGCTGCTGATCTCGTCGGAAATCGAGGAGGTGCTCGGGCTCGCTCATCGCGTGCTCGTGATGCGCCGCGGCTCGATAACGCGCGAGTTCGCTGCAGACCCGCCGATGGAGGCCGTGATGGAGGCCGCGTTTGGCCTCGGAGGGAGCACGAATTGAGCGTGCAGCCGTCCGATCCCGTGGCCGGGGACCCGGTCGTGGCCGGAGATCAGGTCAGTGCCGGCGCGATCGCCGCTCCTCGCCTTCGCTCACCGCGCCGGATCAGGGCCGAGCACGTCCGCGACTACGGCATTGTCGCGTTCTTCGTCGCGCTGTTCGTGTACTTCTCGATCGCATCCTCTGTCTTCCTGACGGGTCAGAACCTCCTGAACCTCGTCTACCAGAACGCGACCATCGGCATTGCCGCCTGCGCCGTCACTCTGACGATCATTGCCGGCAACTTTGACCTCTCACTCGGCTCGATCTTCGTCCTCAGCGAGGTGCTGGCCGCATATGCCGCCGTCCACTACGGGGTGTACTGGGCGTTCCCCGTCGCGATCCTCTCCGGCGCGCTGATGGGGGTCATCAACGGGCTGCTGGTCACGAAGGTCCGCGTGAACGCCTTCCTCGCGACGCTCGCCACTGCGCTCTCCTTCGGCGGCATCGCTGTCGGGGTGACACACGGCGGCCTGCTGATCACGCCGACCAGCCCGGTCTTCACGCTCATCGGCCAGCACAAGGTCGGCGACGTCCAGTACCCGGTCATCATCTTCGCCGTCGTAGCGATCGTCCTGCAGCTCGTGCTTGCCTACACCGTCTTCGGCCGCCACCTGTACGGCGTCGGCGACAACAGGAACGCGGCGCGGCTCTCGGGTCTCAAGGTCGACCGGATCGTGATCAGCACTTTCGTGATCACCGGTGCCGCGTGCGGCCTCTCCGGCCTCATCGACGCCTCGACGACCGGGTCGGGGACGAGCGATATGAGCGGGCTGGGCGGCTCACTCGCGTTGCTCGCGATCGCCGGCGTGGCACTCGGCGGTAGCAGCATCTTCGGTGGCGTCGGCTCAGTCTGGCGCACGGTCGTCGGCGTGCTGATCCTCGCGATGATCACGAACGGCTTCGACCTGCTCGCCGTTCAGGACTACTGGCAGAACATCGTCCGCGGAGCGCTGATTATCGTCGCGGTCGCGATCGGCCTGGTCGTCGAGCGGCGCTGAGCCGGGCCGGAATCCTGCGCGAGAGTGACGTTGGTCCCTCACTCTCCGCTGTCGGCAAGGCCACCATCGTGCGTGGTGGCGAAGACTCCGCTGGCAGCCGAAGGAGGAGACACCGATGAAGGCAGGCAAGCCCGCCGTCATTACCTCGGTGCGGGCGCTCGAGATCCTGGACTCGCGCGGACGGCCGACCGTCCAGGTGACGGTCGAACTCGCGGACGGGACCGTCGCTGTTGCGGGTGTGCCGTCCGGGGCGTCCACCGGCAGCCGTGAGGCGGTCGAACGCCGCGACGGCGACGTCGCCCGGTACCGGGGGCTGGGTGTCCTGGATGCTGTCGCAGCTGTCGGCGGGGAGATAGCCGGCTGCCTGACCGGGCGGGAGTGGCACGACCTGGCCGACATCGACACGGCCCTGAGCAAGCTGGACGGCACGGCCGCCAAGTCGCGGCTCGGGGCGAACGCCATCGTCGGCGTGTCGATGGCCTGTGCCCGCGCGCTCGCGACCGCCGACCGGCGGCAGCTGTGGGACTGGCTGACCCCGGCCGGAGTAGGCCCGCGACTGCCGGTACCGCACTTCAACGTCGTCAACGGCGGCGTGCACGCGCCGAATCCGCTCGACTTCCAGGAATTCATGATCGCACCGCTCGGCGCGCCCTCGCTCGCCGAGGCAGTCCGGGCCGGCGCCGAGGTCTACTCGTCGCTGCGCGCGCTGCTCGCCGGCAAGGGCCACGCGACCGGGCTCGGCGACGAGGGCGGCTTCGCTCCGCAGATCGCCGAGCCGGAGGAGGTGCTTGACCTGCTCGTGACCGCGATCGGTGACGCCGGGTACGTGGCGGGACGGGACGGTGTCGCCATCGCGCTGGATCCGGCGGCCAGCGAGTTCCGCGAGTCCAGCGGCCGGTACCGGGTCGCCGGGCAGGCGCTGACCAGCGCGGAGATGATCGAGCGCTATGCGCAGATCACCGCCACGTTCCCGGTCTGGTCGATCGAGGACGGCCTCGCGGAGGACGACTGGGACGGCTGGGTCGCGCTGACCGATCGGCTCGGCGAGCGGATCCAGCTCGTCGGCGACGACATCTTCGTCACCAATCCCGCCATCATCGCCGACGCGATCAGCCGCGGGGTCGGGAACGCTGCGCTGATCAAGGTCAACCAGATCGGTACGGTGACCGAGACGCTCACGGCGATCGCGACGTGCCGGGACGCGGGCTACGCGCAATTCGTGTCTCACCGGTCGGGCGAGACCACCGACACCTTCATCGCCGATCTCGCCGTCAGCGCAGGCTGCGGACAGCTGAAGACCGGCGCGCCGGCCCGCGGCGAGCGCGTCGCCAAGTACAACCGGCTCATGGACATCGCTGCCGCCGAGCCGGCGATGCCCTTTGGCCTCGTCTGATCCTGAGTAACCTGCCCGCGGCGATGTCGCGATTGTGATGATTGTGACATAACAACTGTCACATCAGGGATGTCCGTTGTAAGCTTGCCCTGCCGGATGAGGCTCCGGCTGGGTACCTCCCAGAACCGCCGCGATGGCTGATGGCCTCTGCCAACCCGACGTGTCCTGCGGAGGTCCGAAGTGCTCAGCGTCGTCCCGCTGGTGACGGGTCCCGAATCGCTGTCCCTTGACTCGGCGCACGCCCTCTTTGACCAGCCCGGCTGTCCGGCCTGCCGCCACGCCAGCGCGGCCATCGAGTCCTACCTGGAGTGGCTCGCGGGTGCCGGACATCGCGACGCTGCCACGCTGAACCGGCTGAGCGAATCGCGGGGCATGTGTGCCGCGCATACCCGTCGTCTGCTGGCCAGGCCCGGTACAGCCGCCCGACTCCGGACCCTGTACGGGCACGTCATCGACGCGGCTCTGCAGGACATCCAGGCGCGCCCCGCTGGCTGCCCAGCCTGCGAGCACGCCGGGATCGCCGGGGACCGGCTACTCGGCTTTCTCATCGACGAGGCGACCAGGGGAGACCGGCGAACCTATAAGGAACACGGCGGCTTGTGCCTGCCCCATCTGCGGCGCGCGGCCGTCTGCCGGCGCGGTGCAGACATCCTGTGGCTGGTCCGGTTCATGGTCGCGCGGCTGACGGAGCCCTCGCCGGGCATGGACCTGCTGACCGGCCATGGCGAGCCCGTTCCGGCCGGCGGGGACCTGGCGGAGTGCGTGGTGTGCGGAGCCGCCGCGGAAGCAGAGCGTGCAGAGCGTTCTCGGCGTAACACCGCGGGCGGGGACTGCCTGTGCCCTCAGCATCTGCGGGAAGTCGCCCGAGTCAGAGTCGCCGGGGACGAAGCGGCCGACCTTCTTACGCGGCAGGCGGCCCTGCATGCCGCCCGTCTCACCCGGGTGCTTGACGGCCGGTCCAGGCGCCTTGGCAATTACCTGTCGGTGCGGGCCCGCGAGGCGCTGTCCGATCCGGACTGTCCCGTCTGCCTCAGCCGGGAAACTGCCGCTGAGCGGGAAATCAGCCGCGTGGCCATGGCGTTGAGCGAGTGCTGTCCGACCTCATCAGCACGGCTGGAGCTGTGCTTCCGTCATGCACGCGATGTGCACGCCGTCGATCAGCAGGCGGGCGCCACTGCGGATGCGCAGCTGCGCATCCGTGGTCGCCAGATTCTTGCCAAGATGAGGCCGGACTGCGAGCACGATGCCGGAGTGCAGATGGCAGCGTCGCTCGGGCAGAGCGCTACGGCGGTGCGCCGAGCCGCTGGGTTTCTCGACGGATCGGCTCCGTGACCGCCCCTCATCGCAGACAGCCAGCCGGTGACCCATCGGTTCTCTGATCATCGCCTGGTCTAGGCGACTGCGTCAGCGGCGAGCGTCAGCACAATCGCGACGAGGTGCGCGCCGGCATCTTCAGTGCCCTTGGAGCGCTCGGCCAGCCAGCGAGCGCGGCCGGCGCGCGGCGTCATGTCCCTGGTAGCTTCCGCCCCCTGGCGGGCGGCTGCGGCAGCGGCCGCCAGCGCCTGCGGAATGCTGGCCCCGGCTCCGGCCTGGCGGTCCAGCTCCGCCACGGCTGGCGCCAGCGCATCCAGCATCGTCCGGTCACCAGGTGCGGCCTTGCCTGCCGAGATGATGGCGGCCAGCGCGGCCTCGAAGGCCGCCGCTATCACCCGGACCTGGGTGTCCGCCTGGTTCGCTGCATCGACAGCCCGGCCGGCCGCAAGCAGCGCCCGGGCGGTCAGCGTGCCTGACGTTGACGGGGCGCTGGTGGCCACCTCGGTCCCGCAGCGTCGCAGCAGCGCAGCCGGGCTCGCATCCGGGTCCGCCGCGACGCTCGCGCGGACGGCCTGAGCCGCGAGCTTGACGGTGTTGCCGAGGTCGCCGTCACCGGCGGCCGCGTCCAGCCGGTTCAGCTCATCGTGCGCCGCCGCGACTCGGTCGGCGACCTGGTCGGCTACCTGCGCTAGCGTGCTCACCGGTAGCTGACCAGAGGAGACTCGGCCGGCGCGGCCAGCAGCCGGGATAGCTCGTCGTCCAGCTTGAGCAGCGACAGTGACGCCCCCGCCATCTCCAGCGAGGTCGCGTACTCCCCGATGAAGGCGCGCGCGATCCTGACGCGGGCCTCGCCCAGCAGTTCGTGCACCTTCCGGTAGAGGATGTACAGCTCCTCTCGTGGCGTGGCACCCAGGCTGTTGACAAGCACTGCGGCCGATTCACCGGGCTCGTACGGCAGGTCCTCAAGCAGCGCGCCGACCAGATGACCGGCGATCTGATCAGCGGTCTCCAGCGGGCCGCTGCGCGTCCCTGGCTCGCCATGGATGCCCATTCCGAGCTCCATCTCGCCTTCGGCGACGGTGAATGTCGGATGACCCGCCGCGGGCACTGTGCACGGTGACAACGCGACACCCATCGACCGCACTCTGCTGGCCGCGCGCGCCGTGATCGCCACGACCTCCTCCAGGCTGGCGCCCTCGTCGGCCTTCGCGCCGGCGATCTTGTAGAGAAGGACTATCCCGGCCACACCCCGCCGGTCTGCCTCGCTGCCCTTGGGTGCTGAGGCCACGTCGTCGGCACCGAGCAGGGTGGCGACCTGGATGCCCTGGTCAGCGGCAAGCTCAGCGGCCAGGTCAAAGTTCATCGTGTCGCCGCCGTAGTTGCCGTACAGGTAGAGGACGCCGGCGCCACCGTTGACCGCCTCGGTGACCGCCAGCATCTCGGCGTGGCTGGGGGAGGAGAAGACATCACCAACCGCTACCCCGTCGGCCAGGCCGCGGCCCACGTAGCCGAGGAACAACGGGAGGTGACCGTAGCCGCCGCCGGTCGCGATCGCGACCTTTCCCTGGACCGGTGCGTCAGCCCGGACAATGCCCCGTCGGCTGACGGCCCGCAGGCTCTGCGGATGGGCGGCCAGGATGCCCGCGAGCGACTCGTCAGTGAAGCTCGCCGGATCATTGAGAAACTTCTGCACGGTCGCCCTGCCTCCGCTGCTTTCGGCGCTCTTGCCGCACTGCGCAGACTAGGGGATCGGGCAGCCGCGCGGAAGAACGCCGGCAGCGCCGGGACGGCAACTGGCAAGCAGCCCCGTCCGATCCGGGACGCTAGGCCCACCGACGAAGCCCATCGCCATCGTCTAACGAGTCCCTACTCGACGATGGCTGTCGGCGACGGACCGAAGATGAATAGCTGATCGATCACCGCAGCGGGGTCAGCGGACCAGTCGAAGCCCAGCACCTGCGACCGGCTGCGTCGGCCGAGCCGCCAGCGGAACGTCTCGAAGCGGGTCGTGCGCAGTCGCAGTTCCTGGTGCTCCGAGTCCGCGGGGCCCACCCGCTCCTGGAAGTCCTCGCACACCACCCGAACCGGAACCGACGGCTGCATCAGGACCACGAGCCGCTCGGCGCCTAGCCTCACAGCGTCGCCGTCCCGGCCGCCGGGCCGCCCCAGCGCGCCCCGGATGTCCTGTTCGTGGCTGGCCAGGTCAAGCACGGCGGGCCACACGACCGCGCGGCCTATCAGCTCCTCGAACGGCGGGGCCAGTTCGCCCCAGGACTTGACCACTGACCGCACTGGCGTTCCGCGGTGCCGGGCGACCTGCCCGGCCGTCTCGGCGTCGGTCGGCGGGCCGGTGAGCCGTCCCGCCATGACGTCCTCGGCCCCCGCCAGGAGGTGGTACATCACATCAGAGACCGACCAGCCCGGGCATGCCGGGACCGGGGCGGCCAGCTCGTCGTCATTCAGTCCGAGTACTAACGCGGACAGCCGCTCACGGGTGTCCCGGTATAGGCGGGCCAGATCCGCCTCGGGCAGGATCGTCACGTTTACGACCCTATCCCGCGGTCCCGCTCTGTCCAGGCGAGCAAGCAAATACGTCTTGGGGTGAGCGATGGGACTTGAACCCACGACATCCAGGACCACAACCTGGCGCTCTGCCAGCTGAGCTACGCCCACCATCGCAGCCAGGCGCCAGGGCGCCGTGGCGGCCTACGAAGCATACCGGGCAATGCCTCAGTCTGCAGAATCGGATTTGACCGCGGTCGCGGGGCCGCTTTCGGCGGTGATGCGCGCGGCGATCTGGCGGGCAGTCGCGGAGTCCGGCCCCGGCATGGGCACGAAGATCACTTCCCGGTAGTACCGCAGTTCCCTGATGCTCTCCCGGATATCTGCCAGCGCCCGGTGCCCGCCGTGCTTCTCGGGACTGGCGAAATAGGCCCGCGGATACCAGCGCCTGGCCAGCTCTTTCACGCTCGAGACGTCGATCATCCGGTAGTGGAGGAAGCCGTCCAGCTCGGGCATGTCCCGGGCGATGAAGGACCGGTCAGTGGCGATCGAGTTGCCGCACAGCGGCACTCGCCGGGACTCGGGCACGTGCTGGCGGACGTAGGCCATAACGAGTTCCTGTGCCTCCGCCAGTGTTACCCCGGACGCCAGCTCGGCCAGCAGGCCAGAAGTCGTGTGCATATCCCGCACCAGGGGCAGCATGCCATCGACCGCCTCGGCGGGCGGCTTGATCACGATGTCGATGCCGTCGTCAAGCGGGGTCAGTTCTGCGTCGGTGACGATGCAGGCGATCTCGACGAGCGCATCGCTCGCGAGATCAAGCCCGGTCATCTCGCAGTCAATCCAGACGAGCTGGTCAGTCACCGGTCCAGAATAGGTGATCAGGGGCGGCCATCAGTCCCGGTGCTGCCCCGCGCGGCCGTCCGGCCAGGGCGGCGATGTGTTCGGGTACCGGGACGTCGCCGGGCAGCTTCGGATCCGGCTGCGCTGGCCCGAAGGCCAGCACGGAAGGCAGAACCCCCGCCCAGATCCTCGAGTCGTAGTCTTCTTCGTCGTCCGACACTCCGCCGGACCTGACCTTGACCGACGCCTCGTCGAGCGGCAGGGCGAGCACGGCCGTGGCCGCGAGTTCCTTGCGCGAAGGCTCCCGGCAGTGCTCCCACCGGCCCGGTACCAGGTGATCGGTGACGGCGCGCAGCGCCGCCAGTTTCTCGGCCGGGTCAGACACCAGCCGGGCAGCGCCGAAGATCACCGCGCTCCGGTAGTTCATCGAGTGGTGGAACACCGCCCGCGCGCATACGAGACCGTCGAGCAGCGTGACCGTGACGCTGACCTGCTGGCCCGCTGCGGCGAGCAGCGACCGGTTCGCCGACGAGCCGTGCAGGTAGAGAGTGCCGCCAATGACCCCGTAACCGGTCGGGAGGACTACCGGCACCCCGTCGATCACCACGCCGAGGTGGCAGATCAGCCCGGCAGCGAGTACCTCATCGAGCGAACCGCGATCGCTACGGCCACGTTCCCGTAGCCTGTGCAGTTCTGTCCGCGAGGTAGATGACAGCGGCATGGAAGCCTCGTCCGGCTGGCCGGTGTCCCGAGATGTCCTCATAGTGAATAAGCTACCGGTGGCCTACCGCGCGGAGTGAAACATGGCAGACGGCAGTAACGGTTCCAGCGCCATCGCCGGCGTTCCCGGCGTGGAGAATCCGCTGGTCCTGGCCAAGTGGCTGGCCGAGGCGGGCCTGACCGACCTTGGTGAGCTCAGGGGAGTGCAGCTCATCGCCGGCGGCCGGTCCAACCTCACCTACCGGCTCGACCTCGACGGCGGGAGGTTCGTGCTCCGTCGCCCGCCCCTCGGCCACGTGCTGCCGACCGCGCACGACATGAACCGCGAGTACCGGGTGATGAGCGCGCTGGCCGGGACGGCCGTTCCGGTGCCCGCTACGCTGGCCATTTGCCAGGACCCGGACATCATCGGGGCGCCGTTCTACCTCATGCGGTTCGTCGACGGCGTGGTGCTGCGGTCTGCGCAGGATTCCGCGGCGCTATCTCCGGACCAGGCCGGGGAGCTGTCGAACCTCATGGCCGAGACGCTGGCCAGTATCCACGGTGTCGACCTCGACGCCGCGGGGCTGACCGACTTCGGCCGCCCCGCGGGATATCTGGCCCGGCAGCTCGACCGCTGGCAGCGGCAGCGGGAGCTGTCGAACACGCGCGAACTCCCCGGCTATGAGGAGCTGGTGCAGCGGCTGGCCGCCGGCCTGCCCGAGACCAGCGCGGCCGACGGCACGCTCGTGCATGGCGACTTCCGGCTGGACAACTGCCTCATGCAGGTCGCGACGCCGCCACGGGTGGCGGCTGTCGTCGACTGGGAGATGTCGACCCTCGGTGACCCGCTCGCTGACCTCGGGCTGACCCTCATGTACTGGCGGGACGCCCCGCTCAGCCAGGACGGCGCTGGCGTCGGCGGAGGCGTCACCGGGCTGCCTGGCTTCTGGAGCCGGGAGCAGTTCACAGCCCGGTACGCCGAGCTGACCGGGCGGGACGTCAGCGGCATCGGCTACTACATCGCGTTCGGCTACTTCAAGCTGGCGATTGTGCTCGAGGGCATCCACGCCCGGTTCCTGCAGCACCAGACGGTCGGTGAGGGATTCGAGCGGGAAGGCCAGGCGGTCCCGGCCCTGATCGAACGCGCGCACCAGATGCTCGACACGCTCAACTGAAAACACCCGGCCGGTGACGGCCGGGTGCCAGGAGCTTGAGTTGAGGCCCGGCGCCCCGCTCTCGCCGGGCCTCACTAATTCGACGCGGTGCTGCCGCCGGAGGTTCACAAAGTTCCGCGGATTCTTGCGAAATTTCTCAGAGTCGCTTGGCCGCCAGCTGACTTGCTACCCGCAGGACGGGCTGCACAGCCGCTGGGACATGTTGTCGATGAAGATCTGGCCGATCTGGGCGGGACTCGTGACATGGAACGAAGTCCCGCCGGGGGCCGCGGCGGCGATCTGCTGCAGGGCGCCAAAATTGCCCTGGGTACCGAACATCAGGATGACGATGCCGACCGGCTTGGCGGGGTTGGCCAGATGATGGATCTGGGCCAGCAGCGAGCTGAGCGAGATGTCGCCGCGGGCGCTGTCGACACCGGAGGTCAGGACGATGACGTTGTTCTCGTAGCCGGCCAGGTATGACTTAGTCATCTGCTCGTAGGCGTCGAGGATGGCGGTGTGCATCGCCAGCGTCCCGTTAGCCGAGGGCTTCAGGGTGGCGATGATGTCCTGGAGCTGAGTCCGCCGCACGATCATGCCGAAGTCCGCTGACAGCGCCCCCATGGACACCAGCTGCTGGTAGGGGTCACTGGCCGACGGTGACTCGCCCATCGTCCACACGCCCATCTGGGTGGAATCAGGATAAAGCCCGAGGCCGCCCGAAGCGGTCTGGTCCAGCATCGTCAGGACGTTCATGCTGCCGTCCCCGGATGGCTGGTCCATGGCCGGCGATACGTCGGCGAGGATCAGTTCCCGGAAGCCGAGACCGAGCTGCTGCCACGCCTGCAGGTTCGTCGCCGCCTCCCTCGGGCTGATGGCAGTGGCCAGCTGCAACGGCTGACCCGCCAGGCCGGCCGACTTGGGCATCACGTCCAGCTGCCCGTTTGCCGACCGGAACCCGTCGTAGCGCATCACCGACTGCGCGTAAGGGGTCTGCAGGTAATCGCCAAACTTTGTGGCCGCCCGCGCGGCGGCCGGCTGCGCGGTTGTGAGCACGTACGGGTAGTCGAGCTCGGGAGTGCCCAGCGACTGCGTGGAGCTGGAGGCGTACTGCGCAGCCAGCGGCACCTTCGGGCTGGTCTTGTCGTAGGCGAGCACGGCCTGCTCGGTCGCGACCGTCACCGACTTGCCGGGAAGCTGCGCGAACTGAGTCAGCAGCGAGGGCGAGTTGACGCTCTGAGTGGTCTGGACGCCCCGCACCAATGCGGTGAGGCCGGTGCGCTCTGCCGGCCCGGTGCCGAGCAAGCGACTGACCTCGGTGAGCGATGCGAGGCCAGTCGCGCTGCTTGCCGGATCGGGCAGGTCGACGGTGAGGCCGAGGCTGGCGGGCGGGCCGCCGTCGGCCGACGGCAGCAGCAGGTTCCAGGTGGGCGGCTCGGCAAAGATTCCCGTCTGCGTGGCCACGGCCTTGGTCGCCACGAGCATGAGCGGGGAACGGGCGATGCTCGTGCCCGTCCGCTGCACGGCCTGAGCGCCGGGCGCGTAGGTCCGGGCCACGTCCACCCACAGCGAGGAGTCAGGGATCCACGCGTCGACCGCAGGGCCCTGCGACCTGGCCTGGCCGTCGATCTGGCCTGCCTCGGTCGCCGAGTCCGCCTGGTCGACCTGGACCTGAACGCAGCGACCGCCGCTGGTGACGTTCTGGTTGTTGAAGGAGCTGGCGACCGACTGCACCGCGGGCGCGATGTCGTTGCTGGCTACGACGTTCACCAGGAGCGGGGCGTTGCTGCAGGACTCGGTGCTGACGGCCGCGTTGGCCGTCAGGCCGATCATGCAGGCAACGGCGACCGCGACAGCAACCGTGACGAGCTTGCCGGTGCTGATCCGACGGGAACGGCGACGGCGCCCGCCGGCCGGTGCTGGTGCCCACTGAGCCAACGAAATGCGTCCTTTTCCCGTTCGGCCTGCTCACCTGCCCAGGGCCGACTATATCGGACTACACATCACAGATCGGCTGGCTTTGGATTCTTCCGTCTCATCTCGTGCCGTCAGGTCAGATGGCCAAGCAGCGGGCCGTGCAGCTCCCGGTACTCGGTCAGCAGCTCCCTGGCCGCCGTGATGCCCGGCACCAGCGGGTGCAGGGAGAGCGCGACGCCTGCGAGCGTGAGATCCCCGCTGACCACCGCGTCGACGGCGGCGCGCTCGTATTCCTTCACCTGCTGCACGAGCGCATGCGCGGACCTGGGTAGGGCAGGTGACTGCAGCGGGACTATCCCGGCCGGGCTGACGCTGGCCAGGGTCTCCACGACATCCGCAGCGTTCATGCCGGCTGCCGTGCTGCTGCCAGCGGACGTTGCGGCGCGCACGTTCACGATGCAGTCGGCTGGCGCGGCGCCGGTCAGGCCGTCGATGACCCGCAGGGCGAGGCCTTCGTATCCGCCGATCGCGGCCGCCTCCAGGCCGGGCTCCGGCTGTGCGGCTCGCCGGGCGCGCGCCTCCTCCTGGCCGCTGGCGCCCTCCATATCCGTGCGCATGTAGGTGTCGCGGCGAACCCCGAGCAGCCGCGAATAGACCGCCCAGGCGTCCGCCACCCCGCCGTCGGCGAAGGCCTTGGCCAGGCCTTCCAGCAGCTCGGTGTTCAGCCGGAGCACATCCTCGCCGCGGCTCGACCCGGCCGCGGTCACCTCGCGCACGTACCGCAGCGGGTCGTAGAAGTAGTAGACGTACTCGGTCGGCAGGGCGCCAAGACGGCGGATCATCGCCGGGTCGAAGGCGCCGAATCGATGCTCCGCATGCTGCAGTTCCTCGAACCTGGACACCAGCTCGCCGATCCGCTCGTCGCCGTCGACGCGCAGCGAGGTCACCCAGCCGAGGTGGTTGAGCCCGGCATAGCCTGCCTGCACCTGCTGCCGGTCGGCGCCGAGGAACTGGCAGAGGTGCTCGATCGTGCCGCCTGGCGTGTCGCACACGCCCACCGCCCTGATGCCACCGTGATCGGCGATGGCCTGCGTGATCAGCCCGACCGGGTTGGTGAAGTTAATGAGCGTGGCGCCCGGCGCGTACCGGCGGAGCAGCTCGCAGTAGGACAGCACGACGGGGATGGTGCGCATCGCCATCGCGAAACCACCGGGGCCCGTGGTCTCCTGGCCGACAAGGCCTCGCCGCAGCGCGACCTGCTCGTCGATGACCCGGGCCTCGTCGCCGCCAACCCGGATGGCGGAAAAGACGAAATCAGCCCCGGTCAGTGCCTCGGCGGGGTCTTGCGTGACGGTGACCATGCCCGGCTGGCCGAGGGCGTTTGCCAGTTCCACCGCGAGCCTGCCGGTTGTCTCCCGCCGGAGGTGATCCGGTTCGAGCAGGCAGATCTGGTCGAACGTGCCGGGCCGCGACCTCAGCACAGCCCGGACGAAGCCCGGCATGCGCACGCCGCCACCGCCGAGGATCGTGAGTTTCACTGGTGCGCTCCGTTCTCACGGTGGGTGGGACACTGCGCCAGGCTGGTGCTGAGTCCTTCGACTTCCACCGGGCCGACGGCGCCAAGGCGGGCGACGGCGGCGGAACCGGCTGCGTTTCCGGCGATCACCGCTTCCGGCAGCGCGGCGTCCTGCGCCAGGGCGGCGATCACGGCCCCGGCGAACGCGTCGCCGGCTCCGGTCCGGTCGGCGACCTCGACCTCGGCTACGCCCTCGGTCACCACCAGGACTCCGTCGGGCCCGACGATCATGGCGCCGTCGCCGCCACGCTTGACCACGACGGACGTGCCCCATTGCGCCGCGGCCGCGACCGCAGTTTCGAGCCGGTCTGCCCCGGTCAGCACGGCCAGCTCGGCCTGGTTCGGCACGAAGACGTCAGCGAGCCGGACGCACTCGATCACCTCGCGGGCTGACCGGTTGCCCGGACCCAGGTCGGCCAGCGAGACGTCGAGCAGCGTCCTCGAGCCGAGCTCCCGTGCTTCCCGAAGGAACTCCTGCCTGCCCGGCCCGGCGTGCAGGTAGCACCAGGCGGGACGGTACTTGCGCAGCACCTCGCCCCAGCGGGCTGCCTCGGGGGGCTCGCCGGCCGGCCGTTGCGGAACGTGGGTCACGAAGGACCGGTCGCCCTCGAAGTTGAACACAGTGGTGATGCCGGTGACGCGCCGGTGCACCCAGGCGGTCGGGGACAGGTCGATGTCCTCGCGCTCACAGTGCTCCACGACCACCTGCGAACCCAGGTCGTGACCGAGCTGCGTGCACAGCCCGGCGGTAGCACCCGCCCGGCGCGCTGCCGTTGCGCAGCTGACCGCTCCGCCGCAGGAGATAGCGAAGTCGTCGGTAAAGATCTCCTGCCCCGGCGCTGGCAGCCCACTGATGTGCCCGAATACCAGCTCCAGGAAGACCGAGCCAAACGAGATCACGTCCATATCGCCCTACCAGATCGTGCGTGCGCACTCGCGAAGGCGCAATGCGGCGTCGGGCGGAGCGCCCAGGTAGTCAAGGCCCAGGAGCGCGGCGCCCAGCACCGGTGGCGCGTCGATGATGCGAACCTCCGCACCGGGTAGTTGCTTCGCGAGCCCTTCGATGATCGCACTGGTGAGCAGCGGATCGCGAGCGGCCAGGACGCTCCCGCCGAGTACCAGCGGAAGCGGACCCCCATCTGGGGTCCCGTCTACGAGCCCGAGGTTCCGCGCGGCCACCGCCGCCATGGTGCACACCTCTTCGGCCTGGTGGAGCACGACCGCGCGCGCTACCTCGTCGCCGGCGTTGGCGACGGCGAGCAGCACCGGTGCGAGGCCGGGGAGCTCAGCGTGGCTGATCGTGCCCCGGTAGACACCGAGAGTCACGTCCTCGACCCGGCTGACGCCGAAATGCGCTGGCACCGCGTGCCGGAGCTCAGTCTCCGGGCCGCGCCCGTCCTCGGCCCGCGCCGCCCACCACAGCGCGTCGCGGCCGATGTCACCGCCACCGCCCCAGTCACCGCTGATGTCACCGAGCGCCACGAACCTGAATGACCTGCCGTCCGGCGCTACCCCGGCGCAGTTCGTGCCCTGGCCGCACTCGACGCTGACTCCCCAGTGCCGGTCCGGCATGTCATCGTCCAGGCCGGCGCGCAGCACGGCGAATGTGTCGTTGGCCACCGTGACGGTGGCTGACCAGGCCTGCGCCTGAATCGCCGCAGCAAGCTCGGCTTCCTCGTCCGGCAGATCGGCGCCGGCCAGGCACGCGGAGGTATGCGCGGCGACGGTTGCGCCCGCAGCCAGGCCTGCCTTCGCAGCGACCTCGCGCACCAGCAGGGTCTGCACTTCCAGCGCCGCATCCCGGCCGACGATCTGGTGGTTGGATCCGCCGCCGCGGGCCGCGGCGAGCAGGCTCCCGTCGGCGGCGACGAGTGCCACTTCGGTCTTGCTGCCACCGCCGTCGATGGCCAGGACCGCAGCGGTCACTGGCCCCGCGCCCACGGCAGGAACCTTGCGTTCTCGGCCAGCAGCCGGTCGGTCAGCTGCTGCGCCAGGTCGTACTGCCCGACGAGGGGGTGAGCTAGCAGCGCCTTAGCCACGCGGTCCCGGCCGCCTCGGCGCGCGGCGTCCACCGCGAGTTCCTCGTATGCCGAGGCGTGTGCGATAAGGCCGCTCATGAGCGGGTCGACCGGCGCCACCCGCACCGGCTTCCCGCCATCCGCGCCGATAGTGGCGGAGACCTCGATAACCGCCTCGTCGGCCAGGAACGGCAGCGTCCCGTTGTTCCGCACGTTGACCACCTGGCGGTCGCCCGAGTCTCTCACCAGGGAGGCCAGCAGCGCGACTGCCGCCTCGGAGTAGAACGCGCCGCCGCGGTGCGTCAGCAGTTCCGGCTTGGTGTCCAGGGCCGGGTCGGCGTACATCTCCAGCAGCTGCCGCTCGATCTCGGCGACCGCGGCCGCTCGCGTC
>Ga0123356_10000983_pt1 | contig 31674 bp, 38 predicted proteins | sample TergutEmb28metaG_2_FD_92546 | JGI IMG/M metagenome (GOLD analysis project Ga0123356, IMG submission 92546) | Embiratermes neotenicus P3 segment gut microbial communities from Petit-Saut dam, French Guiana - Emb289 P3 | ecosystem: Host-associated > Arthropoda: Insects > Digestive system > Gut ...
GATCGATTCGGCACAGATGGGTGTGTTCTGGCGCACTTGGTGGCTGAGCGGGTTCGCCGGCGGGGTGGTCGCAGTTCCGCTCGTGCTGACGTGGACGCGGCCGCTGGCGGCAGCGTGGCGTGGGCGCGGTGCACGGGAGGGCGCGCTGATGATTGCCTCGGTGGCCGGATTGAGCGCGATCGCGTTGACTGCTAAGCAGCCGCTGCTCTACCTGGTGTCGCCCGCGTTCATTTGGGCCGCACTGCGCTTCGGCCCGCAGGGCGCGACGGCCGCCGTCGCGGTCGCTGCCGTCGCGGCGGTGTGGTTCACGGCGAACGAGACGGGTTTCTTCGTCTCGCACTCCGCCGTGACTGACACCAGCCTGGAGTTGCAGCTTTACATCTTGTTCTCCGCGCTGACCACCCTGTGCCTAGCGGGGATCTTAAGCGAGCGGCAGCGAGCGGGGCTGGAGGCGCTCGAGTCGCGCCAGCGGCTGATGAGCGCGGGGGCCCGGGAGCGTCGCAAGCTTGAGCACGATCTGCATGACGGCGCGCAGCAACGGCTGTTGGCGGCGTTGATCAGGCTCTCGTCGGTCGATGAGCTGTCTGGCGAGGACCCCGAACTCGAGCGGCAGCTTACGGCCGCGCGGGTGGAGCTGGAGACCGCGATCGAGGAGTTGCGGGAGCTCGCGCATGGGATCTACCCGACCGTCCTGGCTGAGGTTGGCCTCGGCGGTGCGCTGCAGTCGGTCGCGCTGCGTACACCGGAGCGCATCACCGTGCGCGCGACCAACCGGCGGTTCCCGGCCGAGACCGAGGCTGCGTTCTACTACTGCTGCCTGGAGGCGGTCCAGAACGCGCTGAAGCATGCCGGGCCTGACGCGCAGACCTCGGTCCGGCTGTTCGCGACCGACCGCGAGCTGCGCATGGAGGTAAGCGACACAGGTCCGGGGTTTGACACCAGCCTTCCGCACGACGGCCTCGGGTTACAGAGCATGCAAGACCGTCTCGGCATCGTCGGCGGCAGCGTCGCGATCAGCTCGCACCTCGGTCAGGGCACGCTCGTAACCGCCACCGCGCCGCTCGCCTCAGCCGCTAACCCGACCAGCTCACCCAACGGCCAATCGCCGCTACCCGAGACGGCACGCTCGGCGCCCACCGGCTGACTGGCCGCGCATCAGCAGGGTCGAGAGCTACACGAAGGAGACGTATATGCCTACACCGCGCACCACTCTTGATGAGCGCTTCAGCGGGCCCGGCGCCGTCCCCACCGACTGGGGGTCCACGTTGAGCGTGCTTGAGTCGGCGCAGCTGTTCTGGCTGTCCACGGTACGTGTCGATGGCCGGCCGCACGTAACTCCGCTGGTGGCGGTCTGGGCCGAGGACCGGCTGCATTTCTGCACGGGTCCTGAGGAGCAGAAGGCTCTCAACCTGCAGCACAATCGTCACGTTGTCCTCACCACCGGCTGCAACACCTGGGAGAGCGGGCTGGATGCGATCGTCGAGGGCACGGCGGTGCAGATCACCGATAGCGAGACGCTCCGTCGCCTCGCTGAGGCTTGGCTGACGAAATGGGACGGAAGCTGGCGGTACGAGGTCGGCGAGGACTGCTTCCTACACCCGGACGGCCACGAGCGAGTGCTGGTGTTCGCAGTCACGCCCGACAAGGTGCTGGCCTTCGGCAAGGGAAAGTTCACGCACACCTCGCATCGGTTCTGACCAAGCGGGTTCACATAACGTGCATTATCGAGCGTTGCAGGTGGAGCCGTCGCCCCGGCTCGCTCATGGCCGGCGATCCGCTAAGCGTCCGTAGAAACCTCTGACGCGTCAGTTCTTGACGGGCGTGCCGATTACGTGGTGCACTGGTAGCCCGAACTTCCGTGCGGCCTGGTGCACAAGGTCCATCCTGAGCCAGTGGGACACTCCGAGCGGCAGGGTGCTGATCACGAGCGCGTCATAGCCTTTGTCGAGACTCAGCTCCCCGGCTATCGCCTGCAGCGGATCCTCAGGCCCCACCGCGATCCGGTTTACGCGCGCTCCGACGCTGGTCTCGAGACTTTCCATCAAAGCCTCGGCCGTCTCCTGCGCGGGGCTTATGGTCTCGCCCTCCCAGGTGTAGTTCTCTCCGGGGGACTCGGGTACCAATATCGCGAACACGGCGTTGGCATCCTCCCCGATGAGTTCCCGCACCTTGTCCCGGAGCTCAGGGGCGAATGCCGTCTTATGGGTGACGATGAGGTATTGAGCCATGTCTGACCTCCGACCTAGGTGAACGCCACTGTTCCGGCCCAGATCGTCCCGCCCAACGCCGTCAGGTAACAGACGACGCCGAGCGCCAGGCTGTAGTGCCTGAGGCCGACGTCTATCAAGACGTGCCTGAAGCGATGAGCCCAGTGAAAGAACGTGAGTGCGGCGACGCCAAACAGCACGACGCGCCCGACCGGGTTGGTAACTATCGCATGAAGTCGTGCGAAACTGACCGCGTTCGCGGGCACCAGGAAGCCCGTCACGATGATCAGTGACGGAGCCAGCAGGGCCATCACCATGCCCCCACCGGAGAACAGCGACCAGAACAGCGGCTCGTTCGATTTACGCATTTCGCTTCTCTCCTCAGGCCAACGCCAGCGTGAGCACGGCTGCGGTCAACACAAGCATCAGCCCGTAGTGCATCCCGACGACCAGCGTCGGCGACACCTCGTTTTCCCCTCGCCGCAGCGGCAGTGCCTTCGGGACGGCCTGGAACCATGTGACTGAATGCAGGAGCGCGAAGATCAGCACCACGCTGTTGAACACGAGCAGCCCAGGTGACTTCAGCGTCTGCTGCAGTCCGGTGAACGCATGGTGGCCGTCATGCACCTTCGAAACCAGCAGGAGCAGCACCACCACGTAAGCGGCGAGAAAGACCGACGACAGCTCGCGGAGCATGAAAAGCCGGTACGGCCACCGCTTCATGAACCATGTGCTTGAGTGTTGTCTCGGGTAGGGGCTGACGACCATGCTCTCCTCCACTACTTTCGTCCAAATGGCATGACGAACGACCGATACCAAGCCAGAGTGCTCTCAAGCTTGGCCTGTTGAATCGCGCCCGCGGGGTCGACCCCCTTAGGGCACACCACACTGCACTCGCCGACAAACGTGCAGTCCCACACTCCGTCGTTCAACCACACCAGTTCGTTCCGCTCGCTCTTCCCCTGGTCGCGGGAGTCGTGGTTGTAGCGCTCAGCAAGAGCCAGCACCGCTGGCCCGAGGAACGCCTCGTCCTCTTGGTAGACGGGGCATGCCGCGTAACACAGCATGCAGTTGATGCACATGCTGAGCTGCCTGAACTCGGCAAGCTGCGCAGGCGTTTGCAGGTACTCGCCATACTCGAGCGACCGGTCATCCTCACGAATGATCCACGGCTTGACCTTGGGCAGCTTCTCGATGAAGTCGTCCAGAACGATCACCAGGTCACGCTCGACCGGGAAGTTGGCCAACGGCTCGATCCGAACCGGGCCTGGTAGATAGTCGCGCAGGAAGGTGGCGCAGGTCAGGACAGGAACGCCGTTCACCATCATGCCGCAGGAACCGCAAACCCCCATGCGGCACGACCAACGGTAAGAGAGTGTGCTGTCCACCTCATCCTTGAGGTAGTTCAGCGCGTCGAGAACGACCCAGTCAGCCCGATATGGCACATCGTATGGCTCGAGGTGCGGCCGCTCGTCCTCACCGGGCTGGTAGCGCGCGATCTCCAGCGTGATCATGTTCGTGTCCGTTGCTGCCAGTGTCATCGTGGCTCCTTCCGGTGTTACTCGCCCCTTTCAGTGGGCACGCCCGTAGACCCGCTCGGCCGGCGGCCACTTGGTTATGACTACGTCGCGGTAGTCGATCTGCGGGCCACGTTCGGTGGAACGGCAGATCGAGTGCTTCAAGAACTGGTCGTCATCCCGTGCGGGAAAGTCGATCCGTTGGTGGGAGCCCCGCGATTCGGTGCGGTTCAGAGCTGAATAGGCGATCGCCTCGGCGAGCGTGATCATGGATTCCAACTCGAGCGCAGCGGTCAGCTCGGTGTTGAAGCTCAGCGTGTGGTCATCGAGCCTCAGCCGCATGAAGCGATCTTTCAGCTCCGCCAGTCTCGAGACCGCTTCGCGAAGGCCAGCCTCTGTGCGGTAGATGCCGCACCCCGACTCCATCGCCAACTGCATCTCCGTGCGGATCTGTGCGATGCGCTCGTCGCCGTCGTGCTTGTTGATGAAGTCCCGCGCGATCCTTGATTGCTCGTCAGCCGCCTGCTTCTCGAGCGCGGCCAGCTTCGACGCGGGCTGCGCGCGGGCCCATTGGGCGGCGTTTCTTCCGGCCAGGGCGCCGAACACCAGGATCTCCACGAGCGAGTTGGAGCCGAGCCGATTGGCGCCGTTGATGCTCACGCATGCGCACTCCCCCGCCGCGTACAGACCGGGTAGCGACGTTGCCGCGTCAGCGCCAGTGTCGATCCCGCCCATCATGTAGTGGACCACCGGTCGCACCGGGATCGGCTCATGCACGGGGTCGATGCCAACGTAGTTCTTCGCCAGCTCGCGGACGAACGGGATCTTCTGATCAATCCGCTTCTCCCCGAGATGGCGGATATCGAGGTGGACGTACGTCCCGTAGGGCCCTTCGAAGACGTTGCCTCGCTCCTCCTCCTTCACGAACGCTTGTGAGAGCCGGTCGCGCGGGCCAAGCTCCATGGTTTTCAGGACCGGATGGCGGGGGTCATGAAGGTCGAGCGGTTCCCCAAGGTCGTGATCGCGCAGGTAACGCTCGCCGTGGTTGTTGGTCAGGACGCCGCCCTCACCGCGTGCTGCCTCCGTGATCAGGATGCCGGTGCCCGGCAGCCCGGTCGGGTGGTATTGCACGAACTCCATATCCTTGAGCCCCACCCCGGCCCGGAATGCGATGCCGAGCCCATCACCGGTGCTGATCGCCGCGTTCGTTGTGAACGGGAACACCCGGCCGAAGCCACCGGTGCAGAGAATGACCGCCCGTCCGACAATCGCGCGAACCTGTCCGCTGCGGAGCTCCATCGCAATCACGCCCTGGCAACGACCGTCGTCGATGAGCAGGCTGGTCGTCACCCACTCGTCGTAGCGCTTGGTGTTGGCGTACTTGAGCGAGGTCTGGAAGAGCGTGTGCAGGATGTGAAAACCGGTCTTGTCGGCAGCGAACCAGGTTCGCTCGATGCTCATCCCCCCGAACGGCCGGACGGCGACGGCGCCAGTCGGGTCGCGACTCCAAGGGCAGCCCCAGTGCTCGAGCTGCAACAGCTCGTTCGGCGCCTCGCTCACCAGCAACTCAACCGCGTCCTGATCGGCCAGCCAGTCGGAGCCGGAGATGGTGTCCCGGACGTGGTCCTCCAGGGAGTCCCCGGGCTTGATGACGCCAGCGGCCCCTCCTTCAGCGGACACCGTGTGGCTCCGCATCGGATACACCTTGGAGACAAGCGCGATATCCAAATCTGGATCAGCTTGGGCAGCGGCGATCGCAGCGCGCAAGCCGGCACCGCCTGCACCGACGATGACGATGTCGTGCTGCAGCACCCCAGCCATCTTCACTCCTCCGGGCGTACCGTCTGGGTGTACCGAAGCTCCACCTCGCAGTACGACGCTACACGACGTATACCGGCATGGGGGAATTCTGGACAATCTCGTTGGCAGCAGCGACCGATGGGACCACCTGAATCGAGCCGAAAGGACGGTATGTCCGAGGAAGCGAAGGCCGTCAACCTTCAAAGCGCCGAGAACCTGGAGGGACGCATCGACGTTGCGCGTGCTCTGGGGTCCTCCGCGCTGGCCATGTACGTGTACGACCTGGATCCAGGTCAAGCTTCATGTCCGTACCACTATGAGTCCCACGAGGAATGGCTCGTCGTGGTCGAGGGATCGGTGGTGGTTCGCCGGCCGGACGGTGAGCAGACGCTGCAGCGCGGCGATATCACCCGCTTTGCGGCCGGATCGCAGGGCGCTCACAAGATCATGAACCGCAGCCAGTCGCCGGCTCGGACGCTGGCGTTCTCGACCGCGGAGAGCCCGTCCTTCTCCGTCTACCCTGACAGCGACAAGGTGGGAATCTTCGCCGACGATCCTGGAGCGAACCTCATCTTCCGGCGTGAGACCGCGGTGCCGTACTCCGACGGAGAGGAAGGCTGGGACCGCGCGGACTGATGACCGGAGTCCGGGCCGTCAACCTGGCGGGACCGCTCCGCCCCCGGTTCTGACGCCCGCGGCTACCCTGCTTGCCCAATGCACCTTCCCAGCGGAAATCGGAAGTGGGCACTCGCTGGCGTGCTCGCGATCGTGGTCGCGGCCGCAGCCGTGTTCGCGCTCACCGGCTCGAGCAACCCGCCGAAGAAGGTCGCAGCGGTCCCGCCGACGACGACGACGGCCACGACACCGCCGCCCCCACCCCCGCCGACGCCGACGACCACGACCCCGAAGCCGGTCCGTCACGCACCACCGGTGAACACCGTCAACGTTCCCTTCTACGGCAACCACGAGACGCGCGACCGCCAGTTCACATCCGTGCGCTCGCTGAACCCCCCGTTCAAGCTGGCGTGGAAGTTCGGCGGCAACGCGCTGCTCGAGTTTCCGGCGACGATCTGGCGCAACAACCTGTATCTGTTCGACGACGGCGCCACCGCCAAGCGCGTCAACATCGTGACCGGCAAGCAGATCTGGCTGCGGCACGTCGGCCTGCTGTCGGCATCGAGCCCCTCGCTTGACATCGCACACAAGGAACTGTTCGTGTCGGTCCTGTCCCTGACCGGCAGCACGATCGGAAGCGTCAACGGCGAGCTCGCGGCGCTCTCGATGCGCAGCGGCAGGATCCTCTGGAGGTTCCCGGTTCCGAGCGGCACGGAATCATCCCCGATGGTGGTCGGCAACTCGGTCTACTTCGGCGACCAGGCGGGAACCTTGTACTCGCTCAACGTCAAGACCGGTCACGAGAACTGGTCGTTCTCGACCGGCGGGTCGATCAAGGCCGGCCCGGCCTACCACGACGGCAAGCTCTACTTCGGCAACTATGCAGGCAGCTTCTACGCCCTGAACGCCAAGAGTGGCAGCGAGGCGTGGTCGGCGAGCCCGGGCGGCGAGTTCTACTCGACCCCCGCCGTCGCCTACGGCCGCGTGTACGTCGGCAACAACGATGACAACGTCTACGCATTCGACGCGAGCAGCGGCGCTGTGTCGTGGACGGCGGGGCTCGGCAACTATGTCTATTCAGGCCCGGCTGTCGCGGACATCCCGGGTCTCGGCCCGACCGTCTACATCGGCTCCTACACCGGTGCACTGTATGCCCTGAACGCGTTCAGCGGCGGCGTCAGGTGGTCCGCGTCTGCAGGCGGAGCGATCTCAGGGTCGGCCACGGTGGTCAACAACACCGTCTATGTCTCAACCGTGTACTCGCCAGGGACCCACGGCTTCAACGCCCGCACCGGTCGGCAGGACTTCTACTACCCGGACGGTTCCTACACATCGGCCCTGGCGGACAGCAATGCGCTGTTCCTGATGGGGAAGTACACGCTCTACAAGTTCGTCCCGCATAACGCGAAGCTCCCGGAGCCCAAGCATCGGCACGACCGCAAGCATCGGCACGACCGCAGGCGCCGCCATGACCGCAGGCGCCGCCATGACCGCAGGCATCACTGATCCAGCTGCTGCACGAGCCGGTCGATGAAGGCGACCTGGCCGCGCACGAGCTTCGCGCGCGCGGTATCCAGGTCAACCCACGCGGCCCGGTCCACCTCGGGGAACTCCCGCTGGCGACCCGACCGCGGTGGCCACTCGAGCGTGAAGGTGTTGCTGCGCAGCGTCGCAGGGTCGTAGTCCGCCCCTACCGCCCAGGCCGTGACGACCTTTCCGCCAGGTTGCCTGAGCTCCCCCAGCGCGATCTCCGATCCCCCGGGCGCCGGACTCCCGGTCTCCTCCGCGAATTCCCGTCTCGCCGCGGCGAGGGGTTGCTCGTCCACCGTGTATTCGCCCTTGGGGATGGACCATGCCCGATCGTCCTTATTCGCCCACAAAGGCCCTCCCATGTGGGCGATCAGGACCTCGAGCCGGCCGCCATGCCGGCGATACAGCAGCAGGCCTGCGCTGCGTGCGTGGCTGCGGCGCGGCGGCGTCAATGCGCCAGCTTCTCTCCCGCCTCGATCGCCGCGCCGAGCACGTTCTCCGGGGGCGCCAGCGGGCACTGCCAAGCTGCGTCGTAGCGGCAGGAGGGGTGATAGCTGAAGTTGAAGTCCAGCACCAGGCGCCCACCATCGAGCCCCAGATCGGCGCCCTTGGCGGTGTCCAGGACATAGCGGCCGGCTCCGTAGGTGGAGCTGCCGGCGGTGCTGTCACGGAATGGCACGAAGATGCCCCCGCCATACTGCTCGAGCCACCACACGGCCAGACGCCCAGCGACCGGATCGGGCAGTTCCACCCAGCCGATCTGGCGGATGTGGGTCACCTCATCGGGCCCTGTCGTGAGCTCGTAGCGCTTGTCCGCAGCCCCTGGGAGCAGGGGGGCCGCGAAGCGGCAGCCCGGGTTATAGGGCCAATACGGGATGCCGGCGACTCGCATGGGGTCATCGCGGCTCAGCGGACTCTGGGGATGTTCACGGAAGAGCCGGTCACGGCGCTGGCGCCAACGTGCGTGTGCCTGTTCCGGGTCTGCGATCGCTCTGGCGTCCGCGTACATCTCGGCTACCTCACGCCGCCACTCCGCCAGCGTCAGCTCGTTGGGTTGCGCCAGCGGATCCGCTCGGTGAGCCACGGGGCAGCTAACCGATCGGCGCTCAGAGCGAGGGCAGCCAGCCGTGCGGCCCGCGGACCTCGACGTACGCTGACCCCGAGGACGGCACTTCATGCGCCCCGTAGAGCTCCAGCGTCTCGATGCCATCATCGCCCGCGTGTATGAAGGCCGCCCGCCTGTACGGTCCGAGCCGGGAGAAATCTGCTAATTCATATGTCGCCGTCAGCTTCGCGATCCACACGCCGGGCTGAGGATTCCACTCTGCATCCACCTCATGGGTTCTGCCCCGCAGCCCGTTCAGGACCTTGCTGATCTCGGCGCGCACCTGCTCGGGACCCTTGGCCTCCGCGCCGAACACGCTGCAGAACGTGGCCTCAGGCGCAAACAAAGACATCGCGCCGTCGAGGTCCAGGGCGTCAAGCCTGCTCATCAGCGCATGGATGGGCGAATCGGCCATCGCGCTGAAGCCTATCCGCCGGCGCGGCTAGACGTGCCGCCACATGATGACGTGCGGACCGATCTCCGGCTCCTCCCAAACCTCGCCCCAGGGCTGCATACCGGCACGGGCGTACAGGCTGGTCGCCCCCAGTCGCGCTGAACACCACAGCGTCCCTCCCCCATTTGCCGCGCAGTGTGCGATCACCACGTCGAGGATCGCCGAACCGACTCCGCGGCCACGCTCCGCCGGGCGCGTTGCCATCGACCGCAGCCGCCAGCCGTGCGCGTCCGCCTGAAACGGAGGCGCCTCGCGCGACACTCGCGCGATGCCAATCACCTCGTCGTCCGCCGTGACGGCACCAAACGCCACAGTGGTCGGCAGCGAGTCACCCGCGAGGGCGACCTCGCCGAGGCTGCGGCCTGGTCGCAGCACCGCCTGGCGCAGCGCGTAGGTCCGCGCCACCGGGATCTGCTCGACCGTATATCCAGGATCGGCCACCGCCATGGGTCTAGCCGCTCAATGTTGGCGCTGCGTTACGGCTTCAGCTCAGCGGCGCTAACCGCACAACTTTGGCGTTCCGCGGGTTTAAGGGGTGATAAGTCAAAGGGCCTCCAGGTCGGAGGCCATCACGGGAGGTTGTAATGCGAAGAGTGACTATCGCCGCCGCTCTGGGCGTGGCGGCCCTGGTGGGCGCCTCGGCCGCGCTGGCCGCGTCGTCGCCAACCATCTCGGTTGGTGCCGCAACCGGCATCACCCCGACCGCGGCGACCCTGCACGGAAGCGTGAACCCCAACGGACTGGCCACCACGTATCAGTTCCAATTCGGCCCCACCAGCGCGCTCGGGCGTGTCGCGCCGGCCACGGCGGCGAGCGCCGGCGCAGGCACCGCTGCCGTGGCGGAGAAGATTGCGGCGACAGGGCTGTCGCCGGACACGACCTACTACTTCAGGCTTGAAGCGACCAACAGCGCCGGTCAGTCCTTCTCGCCCACTGAAACGTTCAAGACGACCGGCAACCCCGCCCCCACCGTCGGCGCCGTGACCGCGACCGGCGTCACCACCAACCAGGCCGTCCTCACCGGCACGATCAACCCGAACAACCAGGCCACGTCCTACTGGTTCGACTTCGGCGTGACCAGCCTCTACGGCTTCAACAGCTTCGTCAAGACGATCCCCGCCGGCACCGCGCCGGTGACGGTGAGCGTCACGATCCCGGGCCTGCAGCCGGGCATCCCGTTCCACTATCGCCTGGTTGCCAGCCACGGGTCGACCTCGACCACCTACGGACCGGACGGCGCCTTCACGACGCTGCCGTGGCCGCGGCCCCACACGTTCCTGAAGGGCACCGTGAGCCCGCGATCCGTCAGGCGCTCACCGGCGCAGTTCACGGTCAGCGGCCAGCTGATGCTGCCCGCCACAACTCCGGCCACGCTGGGCTGCGCGGGCAACGTCCAGATCTCGTACTACGCCCGCGGGAGCCTTGTGTTCCAGGGCCTCGCTCCCGTTACGCCCAGTTGCACGTACAGCGCCTCGACGCGGATCGGCAGCCTTGGCCGCGGGCGCGTCCGGATGTCGGTCAAGCTGCGTTTCAGGGGCAACGCCTGGGTGGCGCCCTCGAACAAGCACCTCACCGTCAGGGTCCGCTGAGACCCGTCGCTACGGGGTCTGACGCGGCCTCCGGGCTACCCCAGCCCGGAGGCCGTGACGACCTCGGCGATGATCTGCGAGAGCTGGCTCCCCTGCCACGCCACCGGTGACTTCCCGGGCCGGTCTGTGACCAGCCTTGCGTTCGGGATCGCCTCTGCATAGGCGATCCCGAGTGCTCGCGGGTGCTCCGGATCGGGCTCGTCGTCGGAGGCGACGACGACCGCCGGGACATCTATCGCGGAGAGCTCATCCAGGCCCCCGAATGGCCGCGAGCGCGGCACGGCACGGAGCGCGTCGGCCAGCGCATCCAGATGGTCCTGTTGCGAAAGGCGCTGCCGGATCACCGTGATCACCGTCCGCGCGAGTTCGGGATCGGCCGCCGCGGGCGCGCCGTACGCCGCGACGAAGCCCTCGATGCCACCCGTTCTCAAGCCCTTTGACAGTCGATCCCAGCGATCGAGGCGGCTTGCCTCGATCGCCGCATCACCGCTGTAGGCGGGCGTGATGACGACGATCCCCGCGACGCGCTCCGGATGGCGAAGTGCCACTCCCAGCAGCGTGTGGGCCCCCATCGACGCGCCCGCGAGGACCGCCCGCTCCACCCCACGCTCGTCCAGCACAGCCAGCGCGTCGCCGGCCAGGAGCTCATAGGTGTAGGCCTCGGGGGTCGGGCCCGGCGACGAGTGGCCGTGCCCGCGGGCGTCGTACTGGATCACACGATGGCCCGAACGCTCGAGCGCCTTGGACCCCATCACCACGTAGCGCCGCGTCGCCGTCAGGCCGTGCAGCAGCAGCACGGCCGGTCCCGCTCCCGACTCCTCACCGGACAGCACGACTCCATTGCGCGCGATGCTGAAATCGGTCGGCACCGCGAAGACTCTACGATCAAGCCATGGACGTCACCGAGCAGCAATTCGCAACGGCGGTCATCGAGCGCTCGAAGCAGGTGCCCGTGGTCGTCGACTTCTGGGCCGAGTGGTGCGGGCCCTGCCGCCAACTCGGCCCGGTGCTCGAGCGTGCCGTCGCCCAGCGCGAGGGCAAGATCGAGTTGGCGAAGGTTGACACCGACAGCAACCAACAGCTGGCCCGCGCCCTTCAGATCCAGAGCATCCCCGCGGTCAAGGCGTTCAAGAACGGCGAGCTCGTGTCGGAGTTCGTCGGCGCCCAGCCTCCCGATGCTGTTGAGCGGTTCCTGGACGCGCTGCTGCCATCTGAGGCCGCGGGACTGGTCGCCCAGGGCGACGAGGCTTCGCTGCGCCGCGCACTCGAGCTCGAGCCGCGTAACGCTGAGGCCGCGGTGCCCCTCGCCAAGCTGCTCCTCGCTCGCGACGAACGCGATGACGCCGCCGCGATTCTGCGTAACGTCTCAGGCAGCTTCGCGGCGGACGGACTGCTCGCGCGGATCGAACTGGAGCGCACCGGCAGTCCGGACCTGAGCGAAGCCTTCCGTGCGCTCGACGCTGGCGCCAACGAGCGCGGCCTCGACCTGCTACTTGACGCGATCCCGACGGCGGACGGCGCCAGGGACGAGATCCGCAAGGTCATCGTCGGCGTGCTGGACGAGCTCGGCGCCGACAGCGAGCTGGCCCGCGCGGCTCGCCGCCGGCTCGCAAGCGCGCTGTACTAGGAGCCATCGCCACAGGAGCCTCGGCCCCGCGGCCCTAAACCGCAAGCGCCAGCTGCTCGGACTCGTCCTCCTCGGAGTTCAGCCCGGCCACGCGCACGCCCAGCAGGCGCACCGGACGCGGCGGATCAAAGGACCTCAAGAGCTCTAGCGCCACTCGGCCGACGTCACCGGCGCCGCTGACCGCAACCGGCAGCGTTTGTGCGCGGGTATGCGTGCTGAAATCGTCGAGCCGCACCTTGATCCCGACCGTGCGTCCGCGGCGACCCTGCCGCGCCAGCGCGGCGCTCAGCTGGTCGACCAGCCCACCGAGGATCGCCTCCAGCTCAGCCGGGTCCTCGATGTCATGATCGAACGTGCGCTCCCGCGACTCCGACACGACCTTGCGCTCCTCGCTCACGGCGCCTCCATGTTCGAAGCGAGCAAGCGCCTGCAGGTGAAGCGCGGTGCGCGAGGTGAAGCTCTGGCGCAGGATCTCGATCGGCGCGCCCGCCAGCTCGGAGACCGTCCCCACGCCCAATCGCTCGAGGCGCTCCGCGGTCTTGCCGCCGATCCCCGGGATCAGCTTGCACCGAGCGCCCGAAAAGCGCTCGCACGCCTGCTCACGGCTCAGCACGACGAAGCCGTGCGGCTTCTCCGCGTCCGAGGCAACCTTCGCAACCAGCTTGTTCGGGCCGATGCCGACGGACGCCGTGAGCCCGGTCCGCTGCTCGATCTCGGCGACGATGCGGCGCATGCCGGCCTTCGGCGCCGGCAGGCCGGTGAGCTCCAGATAGGCCTCGTCGAGGCCGACAACCTCCACGGTCTCGACGTTGCGCCGGATGATCGCCATCACGTCGCTCGAGGCCGCCCGGTAGTAGGGGAAGTCGGGCGGGAGGAACACTCCCTGCGGGCACAGCCGCCGCGCCTGCGACGCCGGCATCGCCGAGCCCACACCGAAGCGCCTCGCCTCATACGAGGCGGTCGTGACAACCGACCGCGGGCCGCTGCCGGCGACGATCACCGGCCTCCCGCGCAGCTCGGGTCGCCTGCGCAGTTCGACGGAAACGTAGAACGCGTCCATGTCTAGATGGGCGACCACCCGCGCCTGGGGATCAGTGACACCGTCGGGCACGAACACAGGTTCGCATACCGCCCTGACGGAGCGCAGCGCGATGCCTCGAGATTAGAGTCCGCGCATGCGCCAGTTCGACCGCCAGGAACTTGCGGCGATCTTCGCCGGAGGCGCGGTCGGCGCGTTGATGCGGGTGTGGCTGGCGCAGCACTTCATCCAGAGCGACACGTCGTGGCCGTGGACGATCTTCGCGATCAACGTCGCGGGCGCTTTCGCCCTGGGGTACTTCGCGACCCGCCTGCAGGAGCGCCTGCCGCAATCCACCTACCGGCGGCCGCTGCTGGGGACCGGGTTCTGCGGCGCGTTCACGACCTTCTCGACGATGGAGGTCGAGATCCTCAAGATGATCGAGGCCGATCGCTACGGCCTCGCGATCTCATACTCGCTGGCGAGCCTGATCGCCGGCCTGTGGGCCATCTGGCTGGCGTCGACGATCGTGCGCAGAGCACGGCTCGCATGACTGTCTGGCTGTGGCTGGCGGTCGCTGCGATCGGCGGGCTCGCAGCGAGCGGCCGCTTCATCGTCGACGGATTGATCACGCGACGAGCCGGTGGTGACCTGCCGGCCGGTACGGTCGCAGTCAACCTCACCGGCACCCTGCTGCTGGGCGTGCTGACGGGTGTCGGTGCGAGCGGGAATCTGCTGCTGCTCGCCGGCACCGCGACGCTCGGCTCCTATACGACGTTCTCGACGTGGATGCTGGAGACCTACCGGCTCGCCGAGGACGGCGAACCTCGCCCCGCCGCGATCAACGCCGTGCTAAGCCTTCTGCTCGGGTTCGGGGCCGCGCTGCTCGGCCGCACGATCGGACTGGCACTTTGAACGACGACTGCCTCAAGCTGACCACCTACTTCGGCGAGCGTGACCGCACCGCCGGCGGACTGCTCGCCGACGAGCTCATGAATCTCTATGGCGAACACCGCATGGCCGCGAGCATCATCCTGCGCGGGGCCGACGGGTTCGGACGCCTGCACCACCTGCACACCGACAGGCTGCTCACGCCGTCGGAGGATCTGCCGGTCGTGTCGATCGCCGTCGACGAGCGCACGCGGATCGAGTCGATGCTCGGTCCGCTCCTGCAGATCAAGCGCCGCGGGCTGGTCACGCTCGAGCGCGCACGGTTGCTTTCCGGCAGCATCGGGCGGGTGCAGCTGCCCGCGGAGCCAGGCACCGCGGTGCAGCTGACGATCTACCTCGGTCGCCAAGACCGTGTGAACGGCGGCCCCGCATTCGTGGCTCTGTGCGAGCTCATGCACCGCCGCGGCCTCTCAGGCGCGAGCGTGCTGCTGGGGGTCGATGGGACGCGCGGCGGCCAGCGATACCGCGCGAAGTTCTTCGCCCGCAACGCGAACGTACCGATGATGCTGATCGCGGTGGGGTCCGGCGAGAGCATCGCGACCGCGCTGCCCGAGCTCGGCGAACTGCTGCGAGAGCCGCTGATGACGCTCGAACGGGTGCGCGTCTGCAAACGCGACGGCGAGCTGATCTCAGCGCCGCACGAGCCGGCTGGAACGGACGAGCACGGCCTCGCGATGTGGCAGAAGCTCACGACCTACAGCTCGCAGGCCGCCATGGGAGTGAGCGGGCGCCCGCTGCACCTGGAGATCGTGCACCGCCTGCAGCGCGAAACCGAAGCCGCCGGCGCGACCGTGCTGCGCGGCATCTGGGGCTTTCATGGCGATCACCGGCCACATGGCGACAGGATCTTTCAGATCAGGCGCCACGTTCCCGTGTGCACGATCGTGATCGACCGGCCCGATCGCATCGCACGTTCGTTCCGGGTCATCGACGAGATCACCTCGACGCACGGCCTCGTGACCAGCGAGATGGTCCCTGCCGCCCAGGCGATGAGCGAGACACAGACGCGAGGCGGACTGCGCCTCGCGGGCTGAACGACGTCGCGACCGGTCCCGCTGGACCGGTCGCGACCTTTGCCGATCAGATCGACGTGAGCACCGTCGCGACCCCATACATGCCGAGGTAGCGAGAGATGTTCTGGTTGAGGTCGAAGCTGCGGCCGTACACATAGGGGCCGCGGTCATCGACGGTGGCGACCACGGAGCGGCCGCCGTAGGAGATCGTCACATGTGTGCCGCATGGGAGCGTCTTGTTGGCGACGCCGTAATAGGCGTGGAAGCCGCAGGCGGTGTTGCCGGCGTCGTAGTACCAGGACGCGACGGCGGGCGTGAGTGCGGTGACCTGTCCAGCGGCCGCGGACACGGCGCGGGCACCGCGGCCACCGGCGTAGCGCACGCGGAGGTGGGTGCTGCCCGCGCCCTCCACCCGGTAGGGGATGCCGAAGCGGCCGTTGCGGCGCGTGCGGCCGCTGGCGAGCGCGCGCCAACGGCGGCCCTCACGGGCGAGCAGCTTGACCTGAGCGCGGCGCCCGTCCGGCATCAGTCGGCCGCGCACGACAACCGTGCTGCCGCTGGCCTCCGCGAGCGCGGGGTGGTTGATGACAAAGTGCGAGACGAGCAGGCCGGTCTCGATGTGTCGCTTACGCGCCGGACGGCGCGTGGACGTGGTCGTCGTCGATGCCGGGGTGGTGGTCGTCGACGCATGCGTAGTCGTGGTGGTGGTCGTCTGCGCACCGAACGCGATTGCGGGGTCGCTGACAACGATCGCTCCAGCGGCTGACAGCGTTACGGCCAGCGCGCCAACAGCAAGCTTGGCCGCGACAGGCGCGCCCAGAATCCGATTGGCTCTCATCCCTGAGCGCCTCCTTTTCAAATCCTCGACCCAGCGCCTACGGAGTTAGCTGACGGGCTCGCGGCGGCCGTGCGGCGCCTTACATGCGCTCACGTACCGTCGCTACGGGTGCAGCCGGTTTGGACCGGCGATCGATTCGCCCCCGCCAGATGTCCTCTGATGGACCTGGCATTGGATCCCCCGCTCGTCACGCACCGGGCGCAGACGATTCGGCAGGTCGATTTCTGACGTTGCCGAGACTCGCAGCACCGCTCTGGGCGTGTGTGTGACGTCGGTCACATAAATGGTGTTAGGGATTTGTTTGTGGCTGCAAATCGCCAGGTTTTCTCGACCGTTCACGCGCTCTGAGACAATCCCTGCGTGTCTCACCCCGACCGGCTGAGCGGCCTTGACACCTCTTTTCTGCACCTCGAGCACGGCGCCGCCCACATGCACGTGGGTGCCTGCGCGATCTTCGACGGGCCCGCCCCCGCCTACGACGACCTGGTTGCGGCCGTCGAGGCGCGTCTGCACCTCGTTCCCCGCTACCGTCAGAGACTCGCGTTCGTGCCGCTCGAGCAGGGGCGCCCCGTGTGGGTGGACGACCCGCAGTTCCGTCTCCCCTTCCACGTCCGGCACACGTCGCTGCCGAAGCCCGGCAGCGACGTGCAACTCAAACGCCTGGCCGGGCGCGTCTTCTCGCAGGCGCTCGACCGCAGCCGCCCGCTGTGGGAGATATGGCTTGTCGAGGGTTTCAGTGACGGCCGTTTCGCCCTGATCTCGAAGACCCACCACGCCCTCGTCGACGGCATTTCCGGCGTCGACATCGCGAGTGTGATCTTCGACTCGGCCCCGGACCCGGCGCCGGTCGGGCCGCCGCCGCGGCCCTGGGCGCCGCGCCCGCTGCCGACACCAGCGCAATTACTCGCCGACGCGCTGATCGAACGCACGACTGTCCCTGGTGAGTTCACGCGCGGCATCCGCGCGCTGCTGCGCGCACCGCGTCACGCGCTGGGCAGTGCCGGGGCGGCGCTCGGTATCGCCGGAGCGTTCGGCGGCCTCCGCACGCTCTCCAGGTCCAGCGCCGAGCCGGCGCCACGCAGCCCGTTCAACGTGCAGATCGGGCCGCATCGGCGCTTCACCTGGGTCGATGCTCAACTCGCGGAGTTCCGCGAAGTCAAGGACGCGCTGGGCGGCACGGTCAACGACGTCGTCCTCGCCGCGGTAGCGGGTGCGCTCGGCGCCTACATGCGACGCCACGAGCTGGCGACCGATGGTCTCGTGTTGAAGGCGCTCGTCCCGGTCTCGGTCCGGGCGGACGGCGAGCAGGGCGCGCTCGGCAATCGGATCGCAGCGATGTGGGCGCCGCTGCCCATCGGCATCGAGGATCCGGGCGAGCGCCTGGCGGTGATCTCCGACGCGATGGCGGAACTGAAGCAGTCAGGGCAGGCCGTCGGTGCCCAGACCCTGGCGGAGCTGTCGGGCTTCGCGTCGCCGACGCTCGTGGCGCAGGCCGCCCGGCTGCAGGCCCGCCAGCGCCTGTTCAACCTTGTGGTGACCAACGTCCCGGGCCCGCAGACGCCCCTCTACGTGCTCGGCCGCCGCATGCGCGCGGCCTACCCGCTGGTCCCGCTGGCGGCCAACACGACGGTCGCGATCGCGGTCATCAGCTACGACGGTGGTCTCGACTTCGGGCTGAACGCGGACTACGACGGACTGCCGGACCTGGAGCTCCTGGCCGAGGACCTGCGCGCGGCGACCCAGGCACTAGCGGAGCTCGCGCACAGCAATCGTCATGCGCGAGAGAGCACATAGGCGCCCGGCGTCGTCACTCATCTCGACCTCCCACACCCAGGTTGTGCGGCCGGCGTGCCTGCGCACCGCGGTGGCGTGGATCGTGCCGCCCATCACGGGCCGCAGGAAGCTCGTCTGATTCGACATGCCGCTGGCCGCGTTGCCCTGCGGCAGCACACCGGCGGCCGTCCCGAGCGACGCCAGGCTCTCGGCGATCGCGGCGTAGATGCCGCCGTGCACGAGCCCGAGCGGCTGTTTGTGATCGTCCCGGACGATCAGCCGGCCACGTGCAAGCTCGGGCCCGAGCTCGAGGATCTCCAGCCCGTACAACGCGTCGAAACCGCGGCTCTGCATCATCAGGTCGGGGTCGTGCATGCGTACGGGACGATAACCGCTGCCGGGCGCGCCTCCGGGCCTGAGGCGCCTCATCCAACCTCCTCTACCCTCTGCATCCGTGACTGAGTCTGACCGCCACCGGCCCGCTGTAACTCCACCGGCGCTCCGCTTCGAGCGGCCGCACACTGACGCGCCCGTGAGTTCGGGCCCCCCGTCCCCACCGAGCTCGCGCCGCGGCGGCGCGATCCTGCTGGGCCTCGCCGGGGTCGCGATCGTCGCGGTGATCCTGATCGCCGTACTCAATTCGGGTGGATCGGCGCCCGCACATCGCCTCGCCGCCGGCAACACGCCCGCGTCGGGCACGCCCACCTCCGGGCAGACCGGCTCCACCTCCACCACAGCGACGCAGATGCTCGCCCAGCTGAACCTGACCTCGCCGACGGGCGCGAAGGCCACGGTCGGGATCGCGCAGGTGATTCGTGTCAAGGGCACAGTCGGCCTGGTGATCGACGCGCAGGGCGTTCCCCCGAACACGAAGCACAACGCCTATGCGGTGTGGCTCTCGAACTCCGCCTCGTCTAGCCACAAGCTCCTGGGTTTTCTCCCCAACCTCGTCGGCAGCAGCGGCAAGCTCGCCGGCGAGGGTGCGCTGCCTGCGGGCGCGACCGCCTACAACCGCCTGCTGATCACGCTCGAGACGCAGTCGAAGCCGACCAGCCCGGGCCAGGTCGTGCTCGCCGGGCCGTTCCGCGAGCACCCCTGAACAACCGGTCGTCTCGGCGGCCGCCGGGTCCGTCTTGGTGGCGCATAACGCGCCGGTAACAGAGTCGGAAGAAAGCCTTCGCACACGCGCACTTTCATCTGTTGCACGGATTGCAAACAGCGGGCGAACCGAGCCCAGCAGGGCTCGGCAGAGGTGGAGTGACTGCGATGGAACCGGGATACGACCTTTTCTGGCTTGCCACAGGCTTCAGCAGCGATGCCGAACTGCGGGCACTGCCGCGGGCGCATCCGCGCGCCAGGAACGCCGCCCACGTCTCGCAGGCGTATTGCGCGCCGGTGGCGATGCTCGCCTGGCACACGGCGCCGCTCGGGGTCGACATCGCCGTGGTTGAAACGCCGGACCGCAAGTTCGCCGAGTCCATCTGCACCGCCGCCGAGCTCAGCATGTTCGACAGCTGCCTCGACGACGAGGAGGTCATCTCCTCGCTGCTGGTCGGCAAGCGCGCGCTGGCCAAGGCATTGGGCCATCCCAGCGACTACGACCCCAGGCTGCTCGAATCGCCCCTGACCTGGACCGACGGCGCCGCCGGCGATCTTCGCTCCCGCGAGCTCTTCCCCACGCCGGATCACGTCGCCTGGGTCGTGTGGACCGAGCCGGCTCAGAACAGCGCCGACAGCCCCTCGAGCGCGGCGTTCACGCGCCGGCGCGCAGGCCTGAACTGAAGCAGCAGCCCGGCACGGAACGTGCCCCTGAGCTGCTGGTGCTCCTCGAGGGTGGCCACGCATGCGTGCTCCCCCGCGGGCGCGAGCGTGACCGTGGTCGTCCAGGCGCTGAGGAGCCGCTCGAACGGCGTCCCGGCGAGCTCCTGAGTCCAGGCATGCCGGTACGGGCGCTCTGACTCGACCACGACGAAGTCCAGACGGACCGGCTTTCCACGGCGGGTCGGGATCACCTCCGTGAAGCGCCCGCCGCGGACGTCCTCGACGCGTGATACCCCTGGCCACCAGCGCGGCAGGTGGTGCGGGTCGGCCACGATCTCCCAGACGGCGTCGACCGTCGCGGCGATGGTCCGGCTGCGAATGGTCTTCGCCATCGCGCCGGGCTAGTCGTATTGGATCAGCGAGTGCACCTGGTAGCCCTCGAGCTGCTTGCGCCCGCCGAAGGCCATCAGTTCGACGAGGAACAGGCAGCCGAGCACCTCGCCGCCGAGTCGGCCGACCAGGTCGGCCAGCGCCCGTGCCGTCCCGCCGGTGGCGAGCAGATCGTCGTGGATCACCACCCGCGCACCCCCGGCGAACGCGTCCGCGTGCATCTCGAGCGCGTCGATCCCGTACTCGAGCGCGTATTCCGAGCGGATGGTGTCGGCCGGAAGCTTGCCGCGCTTGCGCGCGGGTACGAATCCCGCATGGAGGCCGCGGGCCAGCGCACCTCCGAGGATGAAACCGCGGGCCTCCGCAGCGACGACGAAGTCGACCTCGAGGTCGCGCGCGTACTTGGTCAGGCGGGCAACGGCGGCGTCGAGCGCGCGCGGGTCGAGCAGTAGCGGCGTGATGTCCCGGAAGAGGATGCCGGGGGTGGGAAAGTCAGGGATATCGCGGACATAGCTGCGAAGGTTGACGCCGTCATCCGGGCGAGGAGCGCTGGTCATCGCTCGTCAGGTGGCGATCTTGCGCAGGTCGCGAATCAGCAGCAGGTGCTTGAGGTGCGTCGTCACCGAGGCGAGGTTCTCGAGCGCCTCGACCGCCTCCTTCCGCCGTTCGGGATTGCGTGAGCGCAGCGCCGGCGCGAGGATGCTCTGCAGCAGCTGGGCCTCGCGGTCGGCCGAGGTGCGGAACACACGGAGGTTGCGGCCGCCCACCCCGTAGCGGGCGAGCTCGGACACAGCCCTGACGATCTCACGCTCGGTGTCGTCGAAGTAGCGCGCACCGTTGCGCACGTCGCCCTTGATGACGCCGAACTCGACGAGTTCGGCCACCAGCTTCGGCGTGGCCCCCGTCTCCTCCACCACGTCGTCCTGCGAATACCGCGCCCCAGGATCCCGCGTGACCGAGGTGCGACGCAGCGTGCGCGTGTCCGCGCTGGAAACGACCTCGCGCTCGTTGCGCCCGCCGGCCAACTCCCGACGGATCACGCGCAACGGCAGAAACTCGTCACGCTGCAGGCGCAGGATCATCCGCAGGCGCTGCACGTCGTCAGGCGTATATAGCCGGTAGCCCCCCTGCGTGCGCCGGGGCGTGAGCAGCTTCTGGTCCTCCAGGTAGCGGATCTTGGAGATCGAGATGTCCGGAAACTCAAGCTCGAGCGCCTTGCAGACGGCGCCGATCGTGACCGCCTTCTGCAGCGGCGGACCGGACTCTGGCGGAGCGGGCTCGGGCAGGTCGACCGGGGGATCGTTGCTCTCGGCGGTCGCCATCAGTGCCCCAGAAAGGCGAGTTTGTATTTGCCAATTTGCAGCTCGTCGCCGTCGTTGAGCCGCTGTGACTCGATCCGCCGCCGGTTTATGTAGGTGCCGTTCAGCGAACCGCAGTCATCGAGGTAGTAGTGCTCGCCACGCTTGGCCACCACGGCATGGTCACGCGAAACGGTCACGTCGTCGAGGAACAGGTCACTGTCCGGTCGCCTGCCGACGGTCAGGCGCGGGCGGTCCAGCGGAAACGATTCACCGGCGCGGCCGCCGCCGGCGCGGATCACCAGCATCGCGCCACGCGCGGGCGCGGCCTCTACCGGGACCTCCTCGAACTCTCCGGTGTCGCCGATGCGGTAGGAGGCGGTTGAGTCGCCGGTGCCGCCATCGGGGCCGCCCATGAATGCGCCGCAGCGCTGGCAGTAGTTGGCGCCGTCGGCGTTGGCGAAACCGCACTCGGGGCAGTGCTGGGCCAAGGTCTGTCCTGGCCTCAGTCGGCGTTCTGGGCCTGTGCGCCCGGCTCTTCATCCGCCGGCGCATAGCGGCCGGTCAGAATGTCTGTCAGGCGCTGCACGTCGGCCCCGCTGATGACGAGCTCACCGCTCTCGCCCTTGTGCCGCAGACGATTGACCAGCTCGGCCCGGAGGATGTCGATCTTGCCGTGCAGAATCCGCCGGCGGTAGGAAACCTCGAGCTCCTCATCTGTCAGCTCCTTGATCAGATCCTTGAGCTCCTGATCCGTCAGCGATCCGATGTCTGGAAAGGTCTCCATGCGAACAGTCCTCCGTGCAGCCAACGCGGCAGTGTGAACAGGTGGTGCAGGCCCGCCGCCGAGTATAACCCCCAAGCTCCGAGGGTCAATCTGAGCTTGAGAGTTGGCGCAGATCTCGCATCCCGCGGCGGATATACAGCCATGTCGCGGTCAGCGCCAGCGCCAATCCGACGTACAGCATCACCAGCGCCAGCCAGTGGACGCCCGCCATCGCGAAGAACGGAGCGCCCATCGTCGGGGCCACAGCCAGCCGACCCGGCCAGTTGATCTTGATCTCGACCCCGCGTCGCAGGGCGTAGCGGCTCAGCAGGAGCATGAGGAACTCGCGCGCGATCACGATTGCCAGCGCCCAACGCGGCAGCAGCCGGAAATCCCACGCCACCACCATCCCCGAGATCACGAGCAGACGGTCGATGATCGGGTCCAGGAGCGCGCCGAGCCGGCTGTACTGCCCCGTCAGGCGAGCCGTGAAGCCGTCCAGATAATCGGCCCAGCCGATGATCGCGAACAGGGTCGCAGCGAGTGCGCTGCGCCCGTCCGAGGACGAGAACGCCACGATCAGGAAAACCGGGATCAGAGCGAGCCGTACCAGCCCGATCGCGTTCGGGAGGGTCAGCGGGCGCAGTGGCTGGTCGGAGCGGGTCGCCTCCGGGTTGGGGCCGGACCGATCGATGCCGAGCAGGCGTCTGGTGCTCAGTCGACGCCGCGCCACAGTTCAGCGACCGCCGAGGCCGCACCTTCCAAGGGGAGCGCGCGCGTCTCCCGCCCCCGGCGCACCTGCACCTCGAGCTCGCCCGACTGCAGCGTCCGGCGCCCGACCGTGACGCGCAGCGGGCAGCCCAGCAGCTCGGCATCAGCAAACTTCTCTCCTGGGCCGGCGTCGCGCTCGTCGTAGAGCGTGTCGAGTCCCTCGAACTGCAGCTCGTCGTAGAGCCTGTCGGACAGCTCGCGCTCCTCACTTCCGGGCTTGCCGAGCGTGACCAGATGGATATCGAAGGGGGCCATCGCCCGCGGCCACGAGATGCCCTGCTCGTCGGCGTACTGCTCGATTGCGGCCGCCGCCGTGCGCGCCGGACCGAACCCGTAGCAGCCCATCCAGATCAGCTGGGCTGCCCCGCTCGAGTCAAGGTAGGTGGCTCCGAACGGCTCGGTGTAGCGGACGCCGAGCTTGAAGATGTTGCCGACCTCGATCGCGGGCTCGATACGCACCGCCTGACCAGCGATCGTGTCGCCGGGGGCGACGCTGCGCACATCTGCGCGCTCGAAGTTGAAGTCGCGTCCCGGAACCACCCCGCGCAGGTGGGTGTCGGGGCGGTTGGCGCCGACGACGTAGCCACCGGCATCGGTCGCGACCGCGTCATCAAGCACGATCCGGGCCTGCGCTCCCACCGGCCCGATGAAGCCCGCCGGCCCCAGCTTGTCCTCGATCTCGTCCGCGCGCGCCTGGCGGAACGTGGACCCGAGCGCGAGCGCGAGCTTGATGTCGTTGACGCGGTGGTCCCCGCGGACCACGACGAGCACAAAGCTCTCGTCGCTGAGCAGCACCACCGGGAAAGCCTTCAGCGTTGCGCCCTCGGCAACACCCAGCTGGTCGGCCAGCAGCGCCATCGTGTGCGCGCCCGGAGTGTGCACCTCCTCCGGCGCGTCGAGCGCGGGCGGCAGCACGACGGGCACGGGATCGGCCGAGGCGACCTCGATGTTCGCCGCATAGCCCGGTGCAAGCACCACGTCGTTTTCCCCGGCCGCACATGGCGCCATGTACTCATCGGCGCCGTGCCCGCCCATCATCCCGACGTCAGCCTTGACGCGGTACCACTCGACCCCGCAGCGCTCGAGCATGCGCTCGTACGCCTGCGCGTGCTTGTCGTAGGAGCGCTCCATGCCCTCCATGTCGCGGTCGAAGCTGTAGGAGTCCTTCATGATGAACTCGCGCGTCCGCAGGACGCCGGCGCGCGGGCGCGGCTCATCGCGCTCCTTGATCTGAAAGTGGTAGAGGATCTGCGGCAGGTCCCGGTAGGAGCGCATCGTCGTGGTGGCATGAGTGGTCACAACCTCCTCGGAGGTCATCCCCAGAACCATGTCGGCGTCGCGGCGATCCTTGAGCTTGAACAGCTCGTCGATCTCGTAGCGGCCGCTGCGCCGCCACAGATCGGCGGGCTGCATGACGGGCATCAGGATCTCCTGACCGCCGATCGCGTCCATCTCCTCGCGCACGATCGCGACGATCCGCTGATGCGTGCGCCATCCGGCCGGCAGCCAGCTCCAGAGGCCGGATCCGACCTGCCGGATCAGGCCGGCACGCACCATGAGCTTGTGGCTGAGTGCCTCCGCGTCGGCCGGTGGGTCACGCTCGGTGGGCAGGAGGTATTCGGATAGGCGGGGCATGGCGAGCAAGCCTACCTACGCGCCTGGCGCACCGGCGTCCGGCCGAGCCGGTGCTCTGATAGAACGGAATCTCCCGAGAGAGACCCCGGAGACAGGAGCGACCATGGCCTTCACCGTCCCAGCACTCCCCTACGCGTTCGATGCGCTCGAGCCCCACATCGACGCGCAGACGATGGAGATTCATCACGACAAGCACCACGCTGCCTACGTGACCAACGGCAACAAGGCGATTGAAGGGACCGAGTGGGCCGAAAAGACCGCTGAGGAGATCCTCACCTCGCCGGGAGCGCTCGAGGTTCCGGCGATCAGGAACAACATCGGCGGCCACTACAACCACACGCTCTTCTGGGAGTCCCTCAGCCCGAGCGGCGGCGGTGAGCCCACCGGCGCGCTGGCCGACGCGATCAACTCAGCCTTCGGCTCGTTCTCCGAGTTCCAGGAGAAGGCGAACGCGGCCGGGGTCGCGCGCTTCGGCTCCGGCTGGTGGTGGCTCGTCGCCGGCGGCGGTGGTGTCGAACTGATCTCGACGCCGAACCAGGACACCCCGCTCATCGACCGCAAGACGCCCCTCGTCGGCGTGGACGTCTGGGAGCACGCCTACTACCTCAAGTACCAGAACCGGCGGCCCGAGTACCTGGCCGCGATCTGGAACGTGATCAACTGGGACAAGGTCGCGGAGCGGTTCGCCGCTGCGTAGGTCCTGGGTCAGAGAGGCCCCTGGGCCCTTTCCTCCGCAGCCTGGTTAGAGGCAAGGCTGCTTCGGGCAGGACCCAGGGGCCTCCTCCTTGACACGAGCGCCATGCTGAAGGCATGCGAGTCGAAGTCACGGACAACACCGCGCGGGAGCGCTACGAGGCGATCGTCGACGGGGAGCTTGCCGGCTTCGCCCAATACCAGCTGCGCGACGGAGAGATCACCATCTACCACACGGAGGTCGACCCGAGATACGAGGGCCAGGGTGTCGGCAGCCAGCTTGTGCACATGGCGCTCGACGACATCGCCGACCGCGGCCTGGAGCTGGTGCCGCTGTGCCCGTTCGTCGCCGCCTACGTGCGGCGGCACGCCGACGAGTATCTCGACCTGGTGCCCGCGCGCATGCGCGAGAAGGTGCACGCTCGCAGCTGAGCGTGAGCAGCGGTAGCGGAGCGGTGAGATGCGGTCAGGCGCGCGTGAAGCGGCGCCCGGCCACGGGCGAGACGGACTCGTCCAGCTGCACGGCGTCCCGCTGTGAGGCGTCCGGCTGCACGATGTCCGGAGCGTCGGCCGCTGCCGCAGCCTCGAGCGCGGCCAGGCGTTCGGGCGTCATCGCGGTGTCGTCCTCGTTCTCGGCCAGCCACTGCCGCGCCGCGGCCGCGCTGGCCTCGTCGACCACCACGCGCTTGCCGGCCGCGTAGTACTTGTCGATCTCGACGAACAGCTCATCGACCAGGTTCCCGGTCTCGACCTTGCGGATCATCTCGCCCTTGGCGTAGATCGCGCCGGCGTCCTTGGCCCCGGTGATGCCGAAGTCCGCATGGCGCGCCTCGCCGATGCCATTGACCGCGCAGCCGAGCACGGACACGACGATCGGATCCTCGTAGTCCTCCAGGCGCCGCTCGACCTCGGCGACGACGGAGTCCATGTCGAACTGCAGCCTCCCGCAGGTCGGGCACGCGATCAGCTCCGGCCCCTTCCGCCGCAGGCGCAGCGCCTTGAGGATCTCCCAGGCGACCTTCACCTCCTCCTCGGCATGGAAGGTCGAGAGCGAGATCCGGATCGTGTCGCCGATGCCGTCGGCCAGCAGCGTCCCGAGCCCGACCGCCGACTTCAGCGAGCCCGACCACTTGGTGCCGGCCTCGGTGACGCCGAGATGCAGCGGGTACGGGATCCGCTGCGACAGCATCCGGTTGGAGTGGATCGTGTTGGGTACGCTCGTCGACTTCATCGAAACCTTGAAGTCCGTGAACTCGAGGCGCTCCATCAGGTCGACGAACTCGGTGGCCGCGGTGACGAGCGCCTCCACCGGGTTCTCGTACTCCAGATCGCGCAGGTGCGCGGGCAGCGACCCGGAGTTGACGCCGATGCGGATCGGCGTGCCGAGCTGCTTTGCCTTGGCGACCACCTCGGCGACCTTGTCGGCACCGCCGATGTTGCCGGGGTTGATGCGAATGCAGTGGGCACCGGCGTCGAGCGCCTTCAGCGCCAGCGTGTAGTTGAAATGGATGTCGGCGATGATCGGGATCGGCGACTCGCGCACGATCGTCCTGAGCGCCTGCACATCCTGGTCGCGCGGAACGGCGCAGCGGACGATGTCAGCGCCGGCCTCGGCGACGCGCCTGATCTGCGCCAGCGTCGCCTCCAGGTCGGCGGTCTCTGTCTTGGTCATGGTCTGAACGGCGACCGGCGCGCCGCCGCCGATCGGGACGCCGCCGACGTGGATCTGGTTCTTGGAGGCCATTGCCAGGCAGTCTAGAGATCGACCGCGCCTGACTCGGATCGGCGAGACTTAAACGATGGAGGCAGGCGCTGAACTGGTGGCCCGTGCGCGGCTGATCTGCGGCGAGCAGCACGTGATCACCGCTCCTGCCGTGCTCTCCGTCTTCCGCTCGGACGGCCTGCGGCGCGAAGGGCCGCTGCCGCTGGCGGCGATCCTGCCGGGCGGCGCGCCCGAGGTCACCAGCGTCGTCGCGGCATGCGTGGCCACGGGCATGCCCTACGCGGTCCGCGGCGCCGGCACGAGCGACCGCGGCGGGGCGCTGCCCGTCGCCGACGGCGTCCTGATCGTGCTCACGCGCATGCGGCGGATGGTCGCAGCGAGCGCGGCCGACGACGAGATCACCGTCGAGCCCGGCGTGCCGCCGGCCGCCCTCGGGCAGGCGGTGCAGGCGGCGCGCTGGTTCGAGGGACCTGACCCGCCGATCGGGACCGTCGGCGGGCACATCGCCGAAACCCCCGGCATCACCAACGTCGGCGGCCTCGATGTCGTCCAGCCCGACGGGACGTTCGTGCGCCTGCGGGCGCGCGATCCCGGCTATGACCTGATCGGCGCGTTCCCCGGATCGCGCGGCAGGGCCGGGATCGCGGTCGCGATCACACTGCGAGCGCTGCCGCCAGGGTGACACACCGATGAGCGCAAGCACGGCGAACGGCAGCGTCATACCGCGCAGCCTCAGTGAGGCCGCCGCCGCGCTTGCGGGCGCGGCGGCGCGGAAGCGACCCGTGCGGATCGTCGGCGGCGCCACCAAGCTCGGCTGGGGCGGCATCCCGCCTCCGGACGCATTGCAGTTGCAGACAGCCCATCTGGATCGCGTCGTCGTCCAGGGAGACGGCGAGACGGCCACGCTCTCGGCCGGGACGCCGCTCGTGCGCGCGCAGGCGATCCTCGCGCGCAGCGGGCGGATGTTCGCCGCAGACCCGCACCTGGGCCTTGGCCAGCGCCCCGCCGCGACCGTCGGCGGCGTCATCGCCACCGCCGACAGCGGCCCGCTCAGCCACCGTTACGGCCCGGTGCGCGACCAGGTCATCGGCATCACGGCCGCGATCAGCGACGGCACCCTGATCCGCACCGGCCCGCGCAGCAGCGCACAGCAGGACGGCTACGACGTCGCGAAGCTGCTGACCGGCTCCTACGGGACGCTCGGGGTGATCCTCACGGTCGACGTGCGCCTGCGCCCGTTGCCCACTCAAACCGCGACGGCACTCGGCTCGAGCGCCGATCCCGATGCGCTGCAGCGGGCGGTCACGGCGATCGGGGCCGCTCATCCTGGCCTCGAGGCCTTCGATGTCGCGTGGCGGGAGGGTCGCGGCGGCCTGCTCGCCCAGCTCACCGGATCCGAAGCCAGCGTCCGCGCGGAGGCCGTCGCCGAGACGATGTCCGGGTGCGGGCTGGAAGCCGCACCCGTGCGCGCTATTGATGCGGACCTGTGGGCGCGCCAGCGGGCCGGACAGCGCTCGGCTGAGCGCGCGGTCATGCGCGTGCACGCTCGCCGCGAGGAGCTGAGCGCGGTGCTCGCGCTCGCGGACGAGGTCGGCGCGACGCTGGTCGGCCGAGCCGCACTCGGCATCGCCTACCTCGCCCTCGATGTGGACCGGATCGCGGCCGCGCGCACCGGCCTGCCGGCGGGCACACCGGCCGTGGTTACCGACATCCCCCCTGCTGCCCGGGGAGCGGTGGATGCATGGGGTGTCACAAGCGGACCCCAGCTGGAGCTGATGCGCGCCGTCAAGCAGCGCTTCGATCCGGCTGGGATTTGCAACCCGGGCATCTTCGTGGGCAGCATCTGACGATGAGCTGCACGCACTGCGGGCTCTGCCTCGAGAGCTGCCCGACCTACACCCTCTGGGGCACGGAACCCGAGTCCCCGCGCGGCCGCATCGTCCTGATCGAGGATGCGCTCGCTCCGGTGGGCACGGCCACGGCCGAGATGGCGGCGCACATCGACTCCTGTCCCGGCTGCATGGCCTGCATGAGCGTCTGCCCCGAGGACGTGCCCTATCCGGACCTCCTGGCCGCAGCTCGCAACATGATCGAGCGTGATGTCCCCCGTCCGAGCGCGGAGCGGGTCCGCCGCCGCGCCGCGCTCGCAGCGCTCCCGCGCTCCGGGCGCCTCAACCGCCTCGGCGGCCGGCCCATCCCCCACTACACACCCGCTCAGGGCGGCTCCCGTGGGCGCGTCGGTCTGCTGCTCGGCTGCACCCAGCGCGCCGAGCACGGCGCGATCCACGACGCCGCGCTCGCCGTGCTCGCGGCCGAGGGCTATGAGGTGATCGCCCCAAGGCTGCCGGAGTGCTGCGGCGCGATCGAGCTGCACAGCGGTGCCCGCGCGCACGGGCTGCGCCGCGCGCAGGCTACGATCGCCGCCTTTGCCGCGGTCGGCGGCGTCGACCGGATCGTCACCAGCGCCGGCGGCTGCGGGGTCGCGCTCAAGGATTACGGCCGGCTGCTCGGCACGCCGGAGGCGCGGGCGTTCAGCGCCCTGGCGCTCGACATCCACGAGTTGCTCGCGCGAGCGCCGCTGCGCTCGCGCATCGGCCCGCTCGCAGTCCGGATCGCATACCACGACTCCTGCCAGCTGCGCCACGGCCAGGGGCTCGCCGACCTCCCGCGAGAGCTGCTCAGGCGCATCCCCGGCGTCGAGCTCGTCGCGGTCCCCCCGACGGCCGGGGCGTGCTGCGGCGCGCCCGGGATCTACCGTTTCGCCGAGCCGGAGGCGTCAGCGCAGCTCGCGCGACGGCAGGCCGAGGCGATCGTCACGACCGGCGCCGCGATGGTGGTTACCGGCGACCACGCCTGCATCGGCCAGCTCCGCCGCGCCCTGCGCGCGCTCGGCCATCCGCTCCCCGTAAAACATCCGGTGGAGGTGCTGGCGGAGGCGGTCAGGGCCGGCCGCCGCAGCAGCGGCGCGGCGGCCGGGAACTAGGTCCCGAGCCCGTTGCCGGCGAGCCCGGAGATGTCGTTGCTGATGCCGATGAAGAAGAGGATGGCGATCAGCGCGATCCCGACGAAGCTCGCGCGCTCCATCACGACCCACGGGATCCGGCGGCCGCGGATCTTCTCGGCCAGCGCCCAGAAGATGTGGCCGCCGTCCAGCGGCAGGAACGGGAACAGGTTGATGATCCCGAGCGAGAGTGAGATCAGCGCGAGGATCTGGATACCCGAATAGAAACCGCTCGAGATCTCCTGCTCGGTGATCGTGTAGGCGCCGACGAAGCTGTGGAACCCCTTGCGGTATCTCGGCTTGTAGATCTGGGCGATGTGACTGACGGTCGTCTTGGTCACCCACCACAGCCGCGTGACGCTGAGCTTGGCGGCCTCGAGCACGCCGTAGGGGGCTGTCTTCACCCCGAAGCCGAAGCCGACCAGCATCTCCTTGTAACGGGCGCTCCAGCGCGGGCGCACGTGCAGCGTCTTCAGCTCGCCGTCACGGCGCACCACGATCGTGGCAGCGGTGGTCGCCTCGCAATTGTCCGCGCGGGCACCGCCGGCGCAGGTGTGCTTGGCGATCGCGTCGTGAAACTGCGTGGGCCCACCGGTGACGCCGTCCACCGACACAATCCGGTCGCCGAGCTTCAGGACACCGTCGGCGGCGCTGCCGACGGTGATCGCCGCGACGTTGTTCGTGGCCACCGGCTGCCCGTGGCGGTCGGTCACCTGGTGCGTCTGGCCGCCGAGGAAGTACACCCAGGCCAGGACGATCGCCAGCACGATGTTCACCGCCGGCCCGGCGGCGATCACGACGATCCGCTTCCACGGCGGCTGATTGATGTAGGCCCGTGCCTCGACCTCGGGCTCCTCGAGCACCTCGAGCGGGGACATACCGGTGATCTTCACGTAGCCGCCGAGCGGGATCACGCCGATGCCGTACTCGGTCTCCCCCACACGCCGCTTCCAGAACATCGGCCCGAAGAACAGCGAGAAGCGCTCGACGCGCATGCCGACGGCCTTCGCGGCGACGAAGTGGCCGGCCTCGTGCAGGATGATCAGCAGCGCGAAGCCCAGAAACGCGAGGACGTAGGCCATCAGCTCAGTGTGACAGCCGCGCGACGGCCTCCGACGCGGCCGTGCGTGCCTGAACGTCGGCGTCCATCAACGAGTCGAACGAATGCACGGGCTGGGTGGGCATGGCGGTGAGGGTCTCCTCGATCACTGCGGCGATCTCCAGGAAAGCGAGCTTCCCTAAGAGGAAGGCATGAACCGCCACCTCGTTGGCGGCGTTGAGCGTGCACGGCGCCGTGCCGCCGGCGATGCCCGCCTGGCGCGCCAGCCGCAGGCAGGTGAACGTGTCGAGGTCCGGCGGCTCGAACGTCAGCGAGCCCACGGATGCGAGGTCGAGCGCCGGCAGCGGCACCTCGGCGCGGTTGGGGTGATGCAGGGCGTAGGCGATCGGGACGCGCATGTCCGGGTAGCCGAGGTGGGCGAGCGTGGCGCCGTCGCACAGCTGGATCAGGCTGTGAACGATGGACTGGGGGTGCACGACGACGTCGATCTGGTCGTACGGGGTGCCGAACAGGTGGTGGGCCTCGATCACCTCCAAGCC
>Ga0123356_10000984_pt1 | contig 31669 bp, 28 predicted proteins | sample TergutEmb28metaG_2_FD_92546 | JGI IMG/M metagenome (GOLD analysis project Ga0123356, IMG submission 92546) | Embiratermes neotenicus P3 segment gut microbial communities from Petit-Saut dam, French Guiana - Emb289 P3 | ecosystem: Host-associated > Arthropoda: Insects > Digestive system > Gut ...
CCGCCCGCGCCAGCGGCGCCGGCGACCTCGCGAAGCTGCTCGCGGGCAACGACACCTGGGAAGTCGCCTAGCCCGGACGCTCCGCTCGGCCTTGCGCTCATGATGGTGAAGGGCTGAGCACACCTGGTGTGCTCAGCCCTTCACCATTTCTCGTTTCCGGGCACGGTCAGCCGTTCACAAGGCGCCGGCCGGGCAGATCGCGCCGGTGATGTCGTCGTATTCTGAGCTTTCGTGCGATTTGTATTCACGCCTCCTGCCGAAGACGCGGCAGGACTGCTCTCGTTGCCGTGGAGTGAGCCGCTTGAGGAGTGGCAAGACGAGCGGCTGGTGGAGATCCGCCAGCGCGGGATCTCACGGCACGTGGTCCGTTTCGTGGCCGACGACGGCACCCTGTACGCGCTGAAGTCCATCAGCGAACGGCTCGCGCGCCGGGAGTACCGGCTGCTCCGGGCGCTTGCCGACGTCGGGGTCCCGGCCGTCGAGGTGGTCGGGGTAGCCGTCGATCTGGGGCCGGGCGCGGACGCGGTTCTGGTTACGAAGTTCCTCACGTTCGCGACTACCTACCGGGCTGTCTTCTCCAGCCCGCGCGGCGGCCGGGCCGCGGACAAGCTGCTCGACGCGCTGGTGGAGCTGCTCGCGCGGCTTCACCTGTCGGGCTTCTTCTGGGGTGACTGCTCGCTGTCCAACACGCTGTTCCGCTTCGACGCGGGGACCTTGGAGGCATACCTCGTCGACGCCGAAACCAGCGAGCGGCATCCGAAGCTGACCGACGGGCAGCGCAAGTACGACGTCGAGCTAGCCGTTGAGCGGGTGTACGGTGAGCTGCTCGACCTGGAATCCGGGGACCTGCTGCCCGCCGGGATCGATCCGCTCGATGTCGCCGAGGAGCTTAGCGCCCGCTACGAAAGGCTCTGGGATGAGCTCACCCGCGAGGAGATCATCCCGGTGAACGAGCAGCGGTTCCGGATCGCCGAACGGCTGCGCCGCCTCAACGAGCTCGGCTTCGCCGCCGAGGAGGTGGAGCTGATCAGCACGCCTGCCGGCAACCGGCTGCGGGTCCGCACCCGGGTCGCGGAGTCGGGTGACGACAGCAGGAAGCTCTTCCTGCGTACCGGCATCGACGCTGGGGAGAACCAGGCCCGGCGGCTGCTGAACGATATCGCCTCGTTCCGCGCGTACCTGGAGCAGAAGGAACGACGGCCGGTATCCGAGATCGTGGCAGCCAATCGCTGGCTGTCCGAGGTCTACGACCCGGTCGTGGCGGCCATCCCCGATGACCTGCGCGGCCGGCTGGCTCCGGCCGAGGTTTTCCACGAGATCCTCGAGCATCGCTGGTACGCGTCGGAGCGGGCGGGCCGGGATGTTGGCACCACCGCGGCGGCCCGCTCCTATTTCAGACGCGTGCTTCCGCAGGCACCCGAACCGCTGGACCAAGGCGCTGCCTCGGGCGCCTAGCCACCAGCACGCGGTTGGCGCCTAGTCCGCCTTGATCAGGCCAACAGGGCAGGTCAGGCCGGTGGAGTGGTCGGGGCAGTAGCCGTTCGGGACCTTGTAGAGGTACTGCTGGTGGTAGTCCTCGGCGAAGTAGAAGTCGCTCGCCGGGACGATCTCCGTGGTGATGTCGCCGTAGCCGGCTTCGTGCAGCTTCTTGCCGAAGTCGGCGGCGGACTGCTCCGCGGCAGCCTTCTGCGCCTCGCTGGAGTAGAAGATCACGGAGCGGTACTGCGTGCCGTGGTCGTTGCCTTGCCGCATGCCCTGCGTCGGGTCGTGCGACTCCCAGAAAACCTTGAGCAGCTGGGGGTAGGAGACCTTCGCCGGATCGAACACCACGCGAACCGTCTCCGCGTGCCCAGTCTGGCCCGTGCAGACCTCCTCGTAGGTCGGGTTCTTCGTGAACCCGCCCTCATATCCCACCGCGGTGGTGATCACGCCAGGCACCTGCCAGAAGGTGCGCTCCTCACCCCAGAAGCAGCCGAGCGCGAACTCGGCAACCTCGCTGCCCGCCGGGTACGGCCCCTGTAGCGGCGTGCCGAGCACCTCGTGCCGGGCCGGTACGGGCATCGGCTCGTCCCGGCCTGGCAGGGCGTTCTCCGCGCTGACCAGCTGCGTCTTCCTGAAGCCGAAAATGCTCACCGTGCCTCCTTTGGCCGTTTCCGTCTGCCACAACCACAGTACGAGGAAGGGTGTTCCGCGTTACATCGCGGCGCGCTCAGCCGAACGCGGCCTACACAGTGCGGGTGGTGACGAAGTTACAGAGGGACTCGAATGCGGCGCGCGCCGGGACGTCAGGGAGCTTGGCCAGCCGCTCCCGGGCCTCCGCGATCCAGGTCCGGACCGTCTCCCGCGCCTCTTCGATAGCGGGTGACCGCCGCAGCAGCGTTAGCGCCTCGGCGTGCAGCGCCGAGTCGGTGAGGTCCGCTTCGACGAGCAGTTCGCGCAGCCGCGCGGCCTCGGGTGTGGTCGCGTCGCCGCGCAGGGCGTACAGGACTGGCAGCGTCCGGACTCCCTGGCGGAGGTCGGTACCTGGCTCCTTGCCGGACTGCGAAGAAGTCGAAGAAACGTCGATCACGTCATCGGAGAGCTGCCAGGCAACACCGATCCGCAGGCAGGCTTCGGCGATCAGGTCCGTCATCTCGCCGGGCACCCCGGAGAACATGGCTCCGAACCGTCCTGACGTGGCGATCAGCGACCCGGTCTTCTGGGTGATCACGTGCATGTAGTGGTCGAGCGGATCGCTGCCGGGCCGCACGCCGACCGTCTCGAGCAGCTGGCCGTCGACCAGGCGGCTGAACGTCTCGGCCTGGATCCTGATCGCCTCCGGCCCGAGGTCGGCGAGGATGCGGGAGGCCCGGGCGAACAGGTAGTCCCCGGCCAGGATGGCGATCGAGTTGCCGAACTGAGAGTTGGCTGACGGGTGCCCGCGCCGCATCACCGCCTCGTCCATGACGTCGTCATGGAAGAGCGTCGCCAGGTGGGTGAGCTCGATGGCGACCGCGGCCGGCACGATCCGCTTGTCGCGGGGGTCGCCGAACCTGGCCGCGAGCAGCACGAGCATGGCACGGAACCGCTTGCCGCCCGCCTGCATCATGTGGTGCGAGACCTCGGCGAACATCTCGTCCCCGCCGAAGGAAGTGTCCCGCAGGGCAACTTCGACGACGGCAAGGTCCTCCGCCATCTCGGCGGACAGAGCTTCGTCGGCGAGGTCGACGGGAACAGCGATGCTCACTGGAACTCCATGTCGTCGGCGCGTTTAACCCCAGCGTACGAACTCACCAGCATACGAAGCGTGGTGAATCGCGATACACACCAGGGTGTGCGGGCGGCCGCCAGCGGGCGGAAGGCAGCGGCCACCCTCATCAACCGACCTCTCCTAGCGGACGAATAGCTGGTTCGCCGCGTGACTCGCCAGCGAAAGCACCGGCTGGGGCACGATGCCGAACACGACCGCCGATAGTGCGCCAAGTCCGACCGCGAGCCCGGTGAACACGCTGGGGATGGCCACCTGAGGACCGTCCGGCACCGGGTCACTGAAGAACATCAACACGATCACGCGGACATAGAAAAACGCGGCGATCGCCGAGGACACCACGCCGACGATCACCAGCGGCAGCGCGCCGCCCGCGATAGCCGCCGAGAAGACCGCGAACTTCCCGGCGAACCCGGAGGTCAGCGGGATACCCGCGAAGGTGAGCAGGAACAGCGCGAAGATGCCCGCGACCCACGGCGACCGCTTGCCCAGGCCTGCCCAGCGGGACAGGTGGTCCGCCTCGGCACCGGAGTCGCGGACCAGCGTGATCACCGCGAACGCGCCGATCGTGGTCAGGCCGTAGGTGGCCAGATAGAACAGGGACGACGATAGGCCCTGCACCGACGCGGAGATCACCGCGGTCAGGATGAAGCCCGCGTGCGCGATCGAAGAGTAGGCGAGCAGCCGCTTCACATCGGTCTGGGTGATCGCGACTACCGCGCCCACGACCATCGTGAGGATGGCCACGACCCAGAGGGCTGGGCGCCAGTCCCAGGTGAGCCCGCCGAACGCCACGTAGAACACCCGCAGCAGCGCGCCGAAGGCCGATACCACGGTGCAAGACGCCATGAGCGCCGTGATCGGGGTCGGCGCGCCCTGGTAGACGTCCGGCTTCCAGTTGGCGAACGGGACGGCGCCGATCTTGAACAGCAGCCCGATCCCGGTCAGCGCGATCCCCGCGTACAGCAGCGTGTCGCTCCCGGTGTTGCCCGAGACGGCCGACGCGATCGCACCAAGCGAAACCGAGCCCGAGTACCCGTACAGCATGGCGATGCCGAAAAGGAAGAACGCCGAAGAGAACGCGCCGAGCAGGAAGTACTTCATCGCCGCCTCATGCGAGAGCAGACGGCGGCGCCGGGCAAGACCGCACAGCAGGTACAGCGGCAGCGACAGCGCCTCAAGCGCGACGAACATCGTCAGCAGGTCGTTTGACGCGGGGAACAGCAGCATGCCGCCGACCGCGAACAGGGTCAGCGGGTAGATCTCGGTGTGCACCAGTCCGGCGATCAGGCCCGCCCGTTCCTCCTCGGAGCCGGGCGTCGCCGCCGCCTGGCCCGCGAACGAGGAAACGTCGTGCGATGCGTCCGCGATCAGCAGCACGGAGACGGCCGCGAGCACGAGGATCGTCCCCTGGATGAACAGCGTCGGCCGGTCCACGGCCACCGCTCCCTCCACGGCCACGTGCCCGGCGCTGCCGTGGGCGAACACCGTCGAGGACGCGGCGATCACGCAGGTCCAGACGAACGCGGCCACCAGCGCGCCGAAGGTAATCAGCAAGTGCAGGGCCCGGCGCAGCTCCCGGGGCACGAACGCCTCGACGAGCACGCCGACGATCGCCGCGCCGAAGACGACCAGCATCGGCGCGAGCTGGCTGTACTCGATGCTCGGTGCCGGGATCGCCGGAGGCGTGGCGGCGGCAAGCAGGGTCACGGCTGGGCTCCGTTCTGCGCGACCGCCGGGTGGGCAGGCACCGGGTCGGTCGCGTGTACCTGGGACATGGTGGAGTTGACCGCCGGGTTGATCACGTCAAGCACCGGCTTGGGGTAGACGCCCATCGCGATGATCAGCGCGACGAGAGGCACCACCGCGAGCAGTTCGCGCACCTTCAGGTCCGGCATCCCAGCTACCGACTCGGCGACCGGCCCGTTCATCGTCCGCTGGTACATCCACAGGATGTAGATCGCGGCCAGGATGATCCCCGCCACGGCGAACGAGCCCGCCACCTTGTAGCGGGAGAACGTGCCGACGAGTACGAGGAACTCGGACACGAAGGTGGACAGGCCGGGCAGCGAGAGCCCGGCGAGACCGGAGACCAGGAACAGGCCGGCCAGCACCGGGGCCACCTTCTGCACGCCGCCGTAGTCAGCGATCTGATCCGAGCCGCGGCGGACGATGAGAAATCCGGCGAGCAGGAACAGGGCACCGGTCGCGAAGCCGTGGTTGACCATGTACAGCGTCGCGCCTGACTGGCCCTGGGAGGTCAGCGCGAAGATCCCGAGCACGATGAAGCCGAAGTGCGAGATCGAGGTGTACCCGATCAGCCGCTTCATCGAGGTCTGCCCGATCGCCACGATGGCCCCGTAAATCACCGAGATCACCGCGAGGACCAGGATCAGCGGCGTGAAGTAGTGGAATCCGGTCGGGAACAGCTCCAGGCAGTACCTGATCATGCCGAACGTGCCGACCTTGTCCATCACGCCGAGCATCAGCACCGCGGCACCCGGCTGTGCGGACGCGGCCGCGTCAGGCAGCCAGGTGTGGAACGGCCACAGCGGCGCCTTGATCGCGAACGCGATGAAGAAGCCGAGGAACAGCCACTTTTGCACCGTCGGCGACAGGGCGACCCGCGCAAGCGTATAGAACATGAACGTCCCGTGGTGACCGGTCACCGCGGACTGGCCCGCGTACACGTACAGCGCGATCACCGCGACGAGCATGAGCAGGCCGCCGAGCAGGCTGTAGAGCAGGAACTTCACCGCCGCGTACTGCCGCGGTCCGACGCCGAACGAGCCGATCATGAAGTACATCGGGATCAGCATGGCCTCGAAGAACACGTAGAACAGGAAGACGTCGGTGGCCGCGAAGACCCCGATCATCATCGTCTCGAGGACCAGCATCAGCGCGAAGTAGGTGCGCGGCGAGCGCCTGGCCTCATCCGCGTCGTGCCAGGAGGCGAGCACGACCATCGGCATCAGCACCACGGTCATGCCGATGAGCACCAGCGCGATCCCGTCCACGCCGAGCGCGTAGTGCACGCCGAAGTCCGGGATCCACGAGTACTCCTCGGTGAACTGGAACGTCGGCCCCGAGGTGTTGAACTGGGTGGCCATCACGATGACCCAGATCAGCGTCAGGACGGAGAAGCCGAGCGTCATCACCTTGGCGAGCCGCACCGGCAGCAGTGCGACCACGATCGCGCCGAGCAGCGGGATGGCACCCGCGATGGTCAGCCACGGTGTCCCGCTGTTCGCCGCTGCAACAGCGATATTCATTAGAGCCTCACCACGAGTAGGCCGAAAACGAGGAGCACGGCGCCAACGAGCATGGACAGCGCGTACGAGCGCACGAAACCGTTCTGTACCTTGCGCATCCGCCCTGACGACCCGCCGACGGTCGCCGCCAGCCCGTTCACCACGCCGTCCACACCCCGGCTGTCGAAGTAAACCGAGAGCCGGGTCAGCCACTGGCCCGGGCGCATCAGCACGGATTCGTTGAACGCGTCGCCGTACAGGTCGGCGCGGGCGGCGTGGGTGACGACCGAACCGCGCGGCGCCACAGCGGGCACCGGCACCCGCCCGTACATCGCCCACGCGATCCCCATGCCGCACACCACGAGCACCAGGGCGATGATCCCCGGTGTTGTGAAGATGCCGTGCGAGGAGGGCGGAGCGCCCACTACCGGCGACAGGAAGTTCGCGAACCGCGAGTTGACGATCAGGAACCAGCCGGCCGCGACCGAGCCGATCGCGAGCAGGATCATCGGAATCGTCATCACCCACGGCGACTCGTGCGGGTGCGGCTCGTGCTCGACGTGCCCGCCGTGCCCGTCGGTGTCCCACCGCTTGGTGCCGAACCAGGTCATCAGCATGACCCGGGTCATGTAGAACGCGGTGATGCCCGCCCCCAGGATCGCGCAGGCGGCCAGGATGTACCCGGAGGTACCGCCCTTGTCCCAGGCCGCGTCGATGATGGTGTCCTTGGTGAAGAACCCGGAGAACGGCGGGATGCCGATGATGGCCAGGTAGCCAAGGGTGAAGGTAGCGAACGTGATCGGCAGGAACTTGCGCAGCGCGCCGTAGCGGCGCATGTTGACCTCGTCGTCCATGCCGTGCATCACGGAGCCGGCGCCGAGGAACAGCCCGGCCTTGAAGAACCCGTGCGTAAGCAGGTGCGCGATCGCGAACACGTACCCGGCCGGGCCAAGCCCGGCGGCGAGCGTCATGTAACCGATCTGCGACATGGTGGACCCAGCGAGCGCCTTCTTGATGTCGTCTTTGGCGCACCCGATGATCGCGCCGAACAGCAGCGTGACGGCGCCGACTACGGTGACCGCTAGCTGCGCGGTGGGGGCGTCGTCGAAGATGGGGTTGGAACGCACGATGAGGTACACGCCAGCCGTGACCATTGTCGCCGCATGAATAAGGGCCGACACAGGCGTCGGGCCCTCCATCGCGTCGAGCAGCCAGGACTGCAGCGGCACCTGGGCGGACTTGCCGCAGGCACCGAGCAGCAGCAGCAGGCCGAGCGCTGTCGTCACGCCGGTCCCGCCGGACTTGGCCGACGCGAACACTCCGGTGAAGTTGAAGGTTCCGAACTCCGCGAACATCAGCATGATCGCCAGCGACAGCCCGGCGTCACCGACCCGGTTGGCGATGAACGCCTTCTTCGCCGCGACCGGCGGGGCCGGCCGGAACTGCCAGAACCCGATCAGCAGGTAGGAGGCGAGACCCACGCCCTCCCAGCCGACGTAGAGGCCGAGGTAGTTGTCGGAGATCACCAGCAGCAGCATCGCGGCGATGAACAGGTTCAGGTAGGCGAAGAACCGCCGCCTGTCGGTGTCATGCGCCATGTAGCCGACGGAGTAGATGAGGATCAGCGAACCAACGCCGGTGATCAGCAGGACGAAACTTATCGACAGCGGGTCAAGCAGGATGCCCATGTTCGCCTGGAAGCCGTTGACCGGGATCCAGGAGTACATGTGCAGGTCACGGCTGCGCTCCGCGGCGGGGTAGCTGAGCAGCGTGAAGAAAGCGATCACGCCGTAGACGAAGGAGGCGAGGGACATCAGCACGCCGAGCAGGTGCCCCCACTTGTCCGTGCGCCGGCCGCCGAGCAGCAGGACCGCGGCACCGAAGACCGGGAACGCGAGCAGCAGCCACGAGGCGCGGAGCACGCCGGTAGCCGCGAGCGTCGTCATCGTGTGAATCCCCTTACCACTTGAGCAGGTTCGCGTCGTCCACCGAGGCGGACTTGTGTGCGCGGTAGACGGCCATCAGGATGGCCAGCCCGACGACCACCTCAGCGGCGGCGACGACCATCACGAAGAAGGCCACCACCTGACCGTCCAGGTTCCCGTTCATCCGCGCGAACGAGACGAACGCAAGGTTGCACGCGTTCAGCATGAGCTCGACGCTCATGAAGATCAGGATCGCGTTGCGCCTGATGAGCACGCCGACCCCGCCGATCACGAACAGGATGACCGACAGGAACACGTAGGCTGCCGGGCTCACGCGTCATCCCTCCCCGCGGCGCCTGCTTCCAGCTGGCGCTCGGTTTCGATCCGCTCCTCCGCGGCGAGGTCTTCGGTGATCTGCCCCCGCCGGTCGCGGCCAAGGTCAATGTCGCGCTGTGCAACCGCACTCGATACCGAACGATCGGTGGCTGTGCCGTCCGGCAGCAAGGCCGGCATGTCCACCGCGTTGTGCAGCGCGTAGACACCGGGCGGCGGCTCCGGTTGCACCTGACCGCTGGCGATCTTCCGCCTGCTGACCTCGCGCTGGGTCAGCTTGGGCGTGGTCCGCTCGCGGTGCGCAAGCACCATCGCGCCAAGCGCGGCGGTGATCAGCAGGGCGCTGGTGACTTCGAACGGGAAGACGTAGGTGGTGAAGATCAGCTGCGCGATCCCGGTGAGGTTGTCGGTGTTGTTGGCGCTGGTCTGCGGAGCCGCGGTGCCGAGCGACGCGTGCCCGACGCCGAGGATCAGCAGCACCACCAGCCCCAATCCGGCGAGGCCCGCCCACAGTCGCTGGCCGCTGATCGTCTCCTTCAGCGACTCTCTGGACGAGACGCCGATCAGCATGATCACGAACAGGAAGAGCATCAGCACCGCGCCGGTGTACACGATCACCTGCACGAAGGCCAGGAAGGGCGCGCCCTGCATCGCGTACATGACCGCGAGAGAGAGCATCACCACCGCCAGCATGAGCGCGCAGTGCACGGCCTGCCGCACCAGAATCATGGCGAGGGCACAGGCGACCGCCATGATGGCCAGGATCCAGAACAGGATCTTGTCGAAGATCGGGTCCAGGTTGGTCCCGTTCGGCCCGGCGTTCGCGAGGATGAACAGGTGCGTCATTTCTCGCTCCCGAAACCAACTACCCCGGCGCCGCCGAGGCGGTAGTAGTCCTTCTCGTCCTTGCCGAGCCGCATCGGGTGCGGCGGGGCCTCCATGTTCGGGAGCAGCGGGATCAGCAGCTGCTCCTTGGTCCAGATGAGCTTCTCCCTGTCGTCATCGGCGATCTCGTACTCGTTGGTCATCGTGAGCGCCCGGGTGGGGCACGCCTCGATGCACAGACCGCACAGGATGCAGCGCAGGTAGTTGATCTGGTAGACGTGCCCGTAGCGCTCGCCGGGGGAGTAGCGCTCGTCTGGAGTGTTATCCCGGCCCTCGACGTAGATCGCGTCGGCGGGGCAGGCCCAGGCGCACAGTTCGCAGCCGATGCACTTCTCCAGGCCGTCCGGCCAGCGGTTGAGCTGGTGGTGACCGTGGAACCGGGGCGCGGTCGGCCGCTTGTCCTCCGGGTACATCACGGTGTCAACCTTCTTGAACATCTCCCGGAAGGTGACCCCGAACCCCTTAACGGGGTTGAGGAAGTCAAGCACCGGTAACCTCCTTCGTGGCGGTTACTTCCGTCGGGGCGGTCACGTTGCCGAGCTCCAGCCCGTGGTAGTGCGGCAAGTCAAGCGGCGGCACCGGGAATCGTGGCTCTGGCTTGGCCACCTTGACCAGTTCGCCGTCCTCGTCGTAGTCGTACTCGTCTTCTTCCTCGCCGGGCTTATCCGGCGCGATCCGGGCTTGGTGCTTGACGTAGCCGTTGTCCCAGAACGTGACCAGCAGGACGAAGAGCACCAGGACCAGGCCGGCCACGGCGTACACGACGGGCGAGTGGTTGTCGTCCTTCAGTGCGCGCACGGTGGCGACGAGCAGGATCCAGATGATGGAGAACGGGATGAGGATCTTCCAGCCCAGGGCCATCAGCTGGTCGTAGCGGGTCCGCGGCAGCGTGCCGCGCAGCCAGACGTAGCAGAACAGCAGCAGGAAGACCTTGATCAGGAACCAGAGCACCGGCCACCAGCCGCTGTTCACCGCGGGCCCGATCAGGGTGAGCGGCCACGGTGCCCGCCAGCCGCCTAGGAAAAGGGTGGTGGCCAGCGCGGAAACGGTGGTCATGTTGATGTACTCGGCGAGGAAGAACATGGCGAACTTCATCGAGGAGTACTCGGTCATGTGCCCGGCCACGATCTCGCCCTCGCCCTCGGGCAGGTCGAACGGCACCCGGTTCGTCTCGCCGACCATCGTCACCAGGTAGATGAGGAACGACGGGGCAAGTACCCAGAAGTACCAGTAGTGCGCTTGGGCATTGACGATCTCGCTCGTCGACAGCGAGCCGGCGTCGAGGAACACGGCCACGAACGACAGCCCCATCGCGATCTCATAGCTGATCACCTGGGCGGTCGAGCGGAGCGCGCCGAGGATCGAATACGGCCCGCGAGAGGCCCAGCCGGCCAGCACGATGCCGTAGACGCCCATCGACGACATCGCGAGCACCAGCAGCACCGCGACCGGGAGGTCTGCGACCTGGAGCGGAGTCCAGTGGTGGAAGATCGACACCATCGGGCCCCACGGGATGATCGCGAAGGCGACGAACGACGCCGCGGCCGCGATGATCGGCGCGATGAAGAACACCACCTTGTCGACGGTGGTGGGGACGATGTCCTCCTTCAGCGGCAGCTTGAGCGCATCGGCCACCGGCTGGAGCAGACCCCAGGGGCCCGCCCGGTTGGGTCCCGGCCTGTTCTGCATCCGGCCGATCACCCGGCGTTCGAACCAGATCATGAAGATGGTGGTAAGCAGCAGGAATGCGAAGACGATTCCTACCTTGAGCAGCACCATCCACCAGATGAGCTGGTTGAAGTCGCTCAGCTGGGTGTCGACCGCGAGCGTCCCGCTCACTCTGACCTCCTCAGGGACACCCGGCTCCCGTGGCCGGCGCCGAGACTGGCGCGGACCGCGGAGCCAGAGCTATTGGTGGGCAGCCACACCACGCCGCCGGCCATGTCAACGACCTCGACGGGGACGGTTACCGCGCCCGCGGCGGTTGCCACGGTCACCTTGTCGCCGTCGCTGATCCCGGCAGCGTCCGCGGTGGCCGCGGAGACCCGTGCGACGACCGGACGCGCGGTGCCCGCCAGGTACGGCTCGCCGTCTTGCATCCGGCCCGCGTCGAGCAGCTGGTGCCAGGTCGCCAGCCGGACGGTGGTGTCGCCCGCTGCTGGCGTCGAGTGCACGGCCGGCGGAGCCGGGCGGGCACCCTTCCAGCGGCCAAGGGCAGCCAGCTCCGCGCGCGCGGCCGCCGCGTCCGGCAGGCCCAGGTGCACATCCATCTCGTCGGCGATCGCGCCGAGCACATACAGGTCGGTGCGGATCCCCGGGACGCTGAGCGCCGCGCTGAAGCCGCCGCTACGACCCTCCCAGTTAACGAAGGTCCCGGCCTTCTCCGCCACGGCGGCCACCGGGAACACCACGTCGGCGCGGTCGGTGACCGCGCTCGCCCGCAGCTCGAGGGAGACGATGAACGGCGTTTCCTCGAGCGCGCGCATCGCAACCCGGGGATTTGGCAGGTCGGCCACGTCCACGCCGGCGATGAGGAGCGCACCCAGCTCCCCGTGCCCGGCGGCCGCGAGCAGGGTCGAAGTGGACCGGCCCGGCGTCGCGGGCAGCGTGGCCTTGTTCCAGGCGTGCGCCACTTCTGCGCGCGCCCTCGGGTCGCCCACCCAACGGCCGGCCGGCAGCAGGCTTGGCAGCGCGCCGGCCTCGACCGCGCCGCGCTCTCCGGCCCGGCGGGGAATCCAGGCCAGCTTGGCGCCGGTTGCCTCGGCGAGCCTGACGGCCGCGGCGAGACCGCCTGGCACCTCGGCCAGCCGCTCGCCGACGATGATCACCGCGCCTGGCTTGGCGAGCAGCTCGTGCGCACGCGCGATACCCGCATCGCCCGCGGCGCCCGCGGCGATCGCGGTCAGTGCCTCAGGCTCGGCGCCAGGCACGGTCGGCAGCAGCGTGCCGGACAGCTTCTCAAGGCCGGGCGAGGCGAGTGCCGCGACCGAGAACACGGCGAGGTTGTGCTTGCGGACCGCCTTGCGCAGCCGCAGGAGCACGATCGGCGACTCGTCCTCAGGCTCGAACCCGGCGAGCAGGACCGCGGGTGCGGCCTCCAAGTCGGCGTAGCTGACCTCGAGACCCCGGCCGGCCACCCGGGCGGCGAGGAACTGCTCCTCCTCCGGCGAGTGCGGCCTTGCCCGCATGTCGATGTCGTTGGTGTTGAGCGCGACCCTGGCGAACTTGGCATAGGCGTAGGCATCCTCGAGGGTCAGCCTTCCGCCGGTGAGCACCCCGACGCCGGCCGGGCCCTGGTTCGCATCCCGCGCCGCGAGCAGGCCGCGCGCGGCGGCCACGTAGGCCTCGGCCCACGAGGCCGGACGGAGCACGCCATGCTCGTCACGAACCAGCGGCGTGGTCAGCCGGTCCGACTGAGTCGCGTAGTTGAAGGCCCACCGGCCCTTGTCACAGTTCCACTCCTCGTTGACCAGCGGCTCGTCGCCGGCCAGGCGGCGGAGGACCTTGCCTCGCCGGTGGTCGGTCCGCTGGTGGCACCCGGATGCGCAGTGCTCGCAGATGCTCGGCGTGGACACCAGGTCGAACGGGCGCGACTTAAACCGGTAGGCGGCGCCGGTCAGCGCGCCGACCGGACACACCTGGACGGTGTTGCCCGAGAAGTAGGAGTTGAACGGCTTGCCGGCCGCGGTGCCGATGTACTGCCGGGGGCCACGCTCGAGGAACTCGATGAAGTCGTCGCCGGCGATCTCTTCTGAGGTCCGCACGCAGCGGGTGCAGGAGATGCACCGCTCCCTGTCGAGCAGCACCTCGGTCGAGATTGCCACCGGCTTGTCGAACTCGCGCTTGTCCTCCAGGAACCGGGACTCGCCCTGCCCGTTCGCCACGGCCTGGTTCTGCAGCGGGCACTCGCCGCCCTTGTCGCACATCGGGCAGTCAAGCGGGTGGTTGACAAGCAGCAGCTCCATCACGCCTCGCTGCGCCTTCTCGGCAACCGCGGAGGTGTACTGGGTCTTCACCACCATGCCTTCGGTGCACACGGTCGTGCACGAGGCGAGCGGCTTGCGCTGCCCCTCGATGTCCACCAGGCACTGCCGGCAGGCGCCGATGGGATCGAGCAGCGGGTGGTCGCAGAACCGCGGGATGGTGATGCCGATCATCTCCGCCGCCCGGATCACCAGCGTGCCCTTGGGCACGGAGATCTGGTAGCCGTCGATGGTGACGGTCACCGTATCGGTCTGTACGGTCGTCATCTGTTCACACCGCCCACGCCGTCGAAGCGGCCGGGTCGAACGGGCAGCCGCCTTGCTTCTGGTGCTGGATGATCTCGTCGCGGAAGTACTTGATCGCGGAGGTGATCGGCACTGGCGCGGCGTCTCCGAGCGCGCAGAAGGCGCGACCCACGATGTTCTGGCCCACGTCGAGGATCGTCTCCAGGTCTTCGTCTGTGCCCTTGCCCTGCTCCAGCCGGGTGATCGACCGGACCAGCCAGTAGGAGCCCTCACGGCACGGCGTGCACTTGCCGCACGACTCGTGCTGGTAGAACTCGGTCCAGCGGAGGGCGGCGCGCAGCACGCAGGTCGTGTCGTCGAAGAGCTGCAGGGCCCGGGTGCCGAGCATCGACCCGGCGGCGCCAACTCCTTCGAAGTCGAGCGGGATGTCCAGGTGCTCGTCGGTGAGCAGCGGGGTCGAGGATCCGCCTGGCGTCCAGAATTTCAGCGGGTGGCCGGGCCGCAGCATGCCGCCCGCCAGGTCGATCAGCTCCCGCAAGGTGATGCCGAGCGGCGCCTCATACTGCCCTGGGTGCTTCACGTGCCCGGACAGCGAGAAGATGCCGAAGCCCTTGGACTTCTCCGTGCCGAGCCCGGCGAACCAATCCGGGCCGTTGGCGATGATTGACGGCACGCTGGAGATCGACTCGACGTTGTTGATGACGGTCGGGCAGGCGTACAGACCCTCCACAGCCGGGAACGGCGGCCGGTTCCGCGGTAGCCCGCGGTACCCCTCGAGGGAGGTAAGCAGCGCGGTCTCCTCGCCGCATATGTAGGCGCCCGCGCCGGCGTGCACCACGAGGTCGAGGTCGAAGCCGCTGCCGAGAATGTTCTTGCCGAGGTACCCGGCCTCGTAGGCCTGGGCGACCGCGAGCTGCAGCCGCCTGATGACGTGCAGCACCTCGCCCCGCACGTAGATGAACGCGTGGCTGGCCCGGATCGCATAGCAGGTGATGATGATGCCCTCGATGAGCACGTGCGGGTTGGCCATCATCAGCGGGATGTCCTTGCACGTACCGGGCTCGGACTCGTCGGCATTGACCGTGAGGTAGTGCGGCTTCCCGTCGTTCTGCGGAATGAAGGACCACTTCATCCCGGTGCCGAACCCGGCGCCGCCACGGCCCCGGAGTACCGAGCTCTTCACTGTCGCGATCACGTCATCCGGCTTCATCGCCAGCGCCTTGGGCAGCGCCTTGTATCCGCCAGTGCGGCTGTATCCGGCCAGGGTGAACGAGTCCGGCTGGTCCCAGTTCGCAGTTAGGACCGGGGTCAGGGTGTCGGTCATGCTTTTGTCTCCGTCGCGGGGGGAGCCTGCCAGCCGCGCTCCTTGGCCAGCTTCAGGCCCACCAGGCTGGCCGGTCCGGCCGACGGGCCGTCAGTGGCCTGGCCGTCGCCGAACCCGGCGAGAATCCTGTTGGCCTGCTTCCAGGTGCACAGCCGCCGCGGGCCGCGGGTCGGCGCCACGTCACGGCCGGCCCGCAGGTCATCGACGAGCTGTTTCGCGGACTGCGGTGTCTGGTTGTCGAAGAATTCCCAGTTGACCATCACCACGGGCGCGTAGTCGCAGGCCGCGTTGCACTCCAGCCGCTCGAGCGCGACCTTGCCGTCCGGCGACTTGATGTCCCCGTGGTCAGCAGCACTGTGACCATCGCCATGGGGATCACTGTGGTTGGCATCACCGGCAAGGTGCTCGGCGAGGTCGGCGTAGATCTGGTCGCCGCCCATGATCGCGCAGGTCGTGTTGGTGCACACGCCTACCTGGTACTCGGCGGCCGGCTCGTGCTTGTACATGGTGTAGAAGGTCGCCACGCCGCGCACCTCGGTCTGCGTGATGCCCAGCACCTCGGCGCAGAAGGCCATGCCTTCGTCGGAGACGTAGCCCTCCTCCGCCTGCACCAGGTACAGCAGCGGCAGCAGCGCGGACCGCGCCTTCGGATACCTACCGGTGATCTCGGCGGCGTCCGCCTTTAGCCGGGTCAGCGTTTCTTCACTGAACGGCATTACCTGTCAACGCCTCCAATCACCGGGTCAATCGACGCGATCGCCGGGATCACGTCCGCGAGGTTGCCGCCTTCGCACATCATCGATATGGACTGCATGTGGTGGAACGAGGGGTCGCGCAGGTGCGCTCGGTACGGCCGCGTGCCGCCATCGCTTACCACGTGGCAGCCCAGCTCGCCCTTGGGGGACTCGAGCGGCACGTACGCCTGTCCGGCGGGCACCCGGAACCCCTCAGTCACCAGCTTGAAGTGGTGGATCAGTCCCTCCATCGACTGGCCCATGATGTGCGCGATGTGCTCCGGCGAGGGACCCATCCCGTCCGGGCCGAGGGATAGCCGGGCGGGCCAGCCGATCTTGGCATCCTGGATCATCCACGGGTCGTTCGGGACGTCAGCACGGTCGGCGAGCCGGTCGATGACCTGCTCGACAATCCGCAGCGACTGCTCGATCTCATTGATCCGCACGACGTACCGGCCGTACGCGTCGCAGGTGTCGGCGGTCGGGACGTCGAAGTCGTAGGTCTCGTAGTCCAGCACCGGCTGGGACTTGCGCAGGTCCCAGGGGAGCCCGGTCGCGCGGAGCATGGGCCCGGTCACGCCGAGCGCCATGCACCCCTCCAGGTCGAGGTACGCGACGCCCTTCGTCCTGGCCACGAACACCGGGTTCGCGTCGATCAGCGTGCGCAGGTCGCGCACCCAGGCCGGCGACTTGCGGAGGAAATCGCGGATCGCCTCCAGGCCGCCGGCCGGCAGGTCTTGCGCCACACCGCCGGGGCGGATGAACGCGTGGTTCATCCGCAGGCCGGTGATCAGCTCAAACAGGTCGAGAACGTTCTCCCGCATCCGCAGGCCCTGCAGGAAGATCGTGGTCGCCCCGAGCTCCATGCCGAACGGACCGAGCCCGCCGAGGTGCGAACCGATCCTGTTGAGCTCGAGCAGCAGCACCCGGATGAGCTTGGCGCGCTCGGGCAGCTGGTCCTCGATGCCGAGCAGCCGCTCGACGGACATGCAGTACGCGGCCTCGTTGAACAGCGGCATCAGGTAGTCCGCGCGGGTGATGAACGTGGTGCCCTGGGTCCACGTCCGGTACTCCATCGACTTCTCGATGCCGGTGTGCAGGTAGCCGATCGACGCGCGGATGTCGGTGACGGTCTCGCCCTCGAGGGTGAGGACCAGCCGGAGCACGCCGTGCGTGGACGGGTGCTGCGGTCCCATGTTGACGACGATCTGCTCGTTGGCCGCCCGCTCGGAGTCGCCGGCAACGATCTCGTCCCAGTCACCGCCTGCCACGCTGTAGACGCGGCCCTCGGTTGCTTCCGCTTCGGAGTCGCTGGCGCCCGGGGTCGCGTGCGTCGTGGTGCTCATGCGTACGACCTTCTCTCGTCCGGCGGCGGCACCTTCGTGCCGCGGTACTCGACCGGGATGCCGCCGAGTGGGTAGTCCTTGCGCTGCGGGTGACCGCGCCAGTCATCGGGCATCTCGATCCTGGTCAGCGCCGGGTGCCCGTCGAAGATGATCCCGAAGAAGTCCCAGGTCTCCCGCTCGTGCCAGTTCGCCGCCGGGTACACGCTCGTCACCGACGGAATGTGCCGGTCGGAGTCCGGCGTCGAGACTTCAAGGCGCAGCCGCCGGTTGTGGGTGATCGACACCAGGTGGTACACCGCGCGCAACTCGCGACCCGTCTCGTCCGGGTAGTGCACGCCCGACACGCCGGAGAAGATCTCGAAGCGCAGAGCCGGGTGGTGCAGCAGTTTGCCGGCCACCACGACCAGGTGCTCGCGGCGAACGTGGAAGGTAAGCTCGCCGCGGTCCACGACGACCCGTTCGATCGCCTCGCCGAAGCCGAGCCCGTCTGCCTGCAGCGCACTGCCGAGATCCTGGGCGACCGCGTCGAAGTAGCCGCCGTAGGGCGGCTCGCTGGCCAGCGGGGGCCGCTTGTGTACCTGAAGCCGCCCGTACCCGGAGGTGTCTCCCGTGGTCCTGACACCGAACATGCCGGTGCGCACGACCTGGGCATCGAGACGCTCCTGGCCCAGGCGGGCCGGGAGCCCGCCGTTGTCCTCGGCGGGCGGCTCCCCACCGGGGGTGCTCGTCACAGTTCGCTCCCAATGTCGTTGGCGCCCGCGGGGACGTGCAGCGGGAGCATGTTCAGCCGGGCCTGCTCGCGATCGATGATCTCCTGCTCGCGGTCGGTGCCGAGTTTCATGTTCATGATCTTGTCGTGCAGCTTGAAGATGGAGTCAAGCAGCATCTCCGGTCGCGGCGGGCAGCCAGGCAGGTAGATGTCCACCGGCACGATGTGGTCGACGCCCTGCACGATGGCGTAGTTGTTGAACATGCCGCCGCTCGACGCGCAGACGCCCATCGAGATCACCCACTTGGGCTCGGGCATCTGGTCGTAGATCTGGCGCAGCACGGGCGCCATTTTCTGGCTGACCCGGCCCGCCACGATCATCAGGTCCGCCTCGCGGGGCGTGGACCCGGTCTTCTCCATGCCGAACCGGGCCATGTCGTGCCGCGGGCCGCCGGTCTGCATCATCTCGATCGCGCAGCAGGCCAGGCCGAACGTGGCCGGCCAGACCGAGCGGGCGCGCGCCCAACCGGCCACCTTCTCCACGGTGGTCAGCAGGACGCCGCTCGGCAGCTTTTCTTCTATGCCCATGACGCTAGTCCCATTCCAGGCCACCGCGTCGCCAGACGTAGGCGTACGCGATGAGCACGGTGATCACGAAGGCGACCATCTCCACCAGGCCGAATGTGCCAAGCCTGCCGAAGGTCACCGCCCACGGGTAGAGGAAGACGATCTCGATGTCGAAGACGATGAACAGCATCGCGGTCAGGTAGTACTTGACCGGGATCTTTCCGCCGCCGAGCGGGATCGGGGTTGGCTCGATGCCGCACTCGTAGGCGTCGAGCTTGGCCTTGTTCCAGCGCTTGGGACCCATGATGGTCCCGGCTACGACTGAGAACGTGGCGAAGCCGGCGGCGAGTATGAAGAGCACCAGGATCGGTATGTAGACCTTCACCGCGAATCCGCCCCCTTCCTGTGGTCATTCATCCTAGGCATCGGGTTACCTGGAGTTCGGTGCGAGTCGGGTCATCGCGTTGATGATGCGGTCGCTGGCGTCGCCGTCCTTCGGATCGGTCAGGTTGGCGAGCAGCTTTAGCGCGAACCGCATGAGCGCCGGATGCGTCATGCCGCGGCCTGTCGCGTACCGCATCAGCTTCGGTTTCCCGATGAGCTCCACGAAGACCCGGCCAAGCGTGTAGTAACCACCGTAGAGGTCCTGGAGCGCGTCGCCGTACCCGCGTAGCACCCGTTCGGTCTCGGTGCGGTTGGGGCGGGCGAGCGCCTGCGCGACTACGCGTGCCAGGATGTCCCCCGATTCCATGGCGTACGCGATGCCCTCGCCGTTGAACGGGTTCACCATGCCTGCCGCGTCGCCCGCGAGCAGCAGCCCTCGGTGGTAGTGCGGCGTCCGGTTGAAGCCCATCGGCAGCGCGGCGCCGCGCACCGGCTCTGTCCGGTTCTCCTCGACGTAGCCCCACTCTTCGGGCATCGAGCGGAGCCAGCTCTTCAGCAGTGCCCGGTAGTCGGTGTTGCCGAAGGCCTTCGAGGTGTTAAGGAGGCCGAGCCCGACGTTCGAGGTACCGTCGCCCATGCCGAAGATCCAGCCGTAGCCCGGCAGCAGCCGGTCACCGTCCCACAGGTCAAGCCACGACTCCAGGTAGTTGTCGTCATGCCGCGGCGACCTGTAGTACGTGCGCACCGCCACACCCATCGGACGGTCGTCCCGCTTGCGCAGGCCCATCGCGACCGCCAGACGGGAGGAGTTACCGTCCGCCGCGACCACAACGCGCGCACGGAAGGCCTTGATACCGGATTGCGGTATCCCCTCCGCTGACTGCACGGTCACGCCCACGATGCGGCCGTCGTCGTCCAGGACCGGGCCGGTCACCGAGGTGCCCTCGATGAGCTTGGCGCCCGCGGCCTGGGCGCGGCGAGCAAGCTGCTCGTCGAGGGTGGTGCGGGTGCGAACCAGGCCGTAACCGGGGTAGCTGCCGAGGTCGGGCCAGTCAAGCTCAAGGCGCATCCCCGCACCGATCACTCGCAGGCCCTTGTTGCGCAGCCAGCCGGCTTCCTCGCTGACGTCCACTCCCATGGCGACAAGCGCCTTGACCGCGCGCGGGGTGAGCCCATCGCCGCACACCTTTTCCCGGGGGAACCTGGTCTTCTCGATCAAGAGCACGTCAAGTCCGGCCTGTGCCAGGTAATAGGCGGCGGACGACCCCGACGGGCCGGCGCCGACCACGATGATATCGGCGTCGTCGTCCCTGGGGGTGGCCGCACGCCGACCCCGGGCCGGGCCGACCTGGCCGGTATCGGCGGATTCGTGCTCGGTCACTTGATCAGTTCCTGGGTTTCTTGTGAACGGCTTCACAAATTCTTTGCCGTTAGTTTAATCCTTGCCCTGTTCGGGGCATTCGCCGCCCCTACCCTAGCGGGCGCCCGTTCAGCAGCGCACTAGAGGTTGCGGGCGACGTGGATTGCCACGACTCCGAGGGTGAGATCACGCCACCGGACCGCGGACCAGCCTGCGGCCCGGATCACGTCCGCGAGCTCCCGCTGTGCCGGCCAGTCGTTGATGGATTCGGCCAGGTATTCGTACGCTTCGGGGTTGCGCGCGGCGCGCCGGGCGATCGCTGGGAGGACGCCGGTCAGGTAACGCCTGTAAAGCATATCGAGAGGCCCGACAGTGATCTCGCTGAACTCGCACACCACGAGTCGCCCGCCAGGCCGGGTAACGCGACGCATCTCGGTCAGCGCCTCACGCGTCCCGTGCACGTTCCGCAGGCCGAAGGAGATCGTCACCGCGTCGAACGCACCGTCCTTGAATGGCAGCCGGAGCGCGTCGCCGGCGGCGAACGCCACCCGGCCCCGGGTCTTGGTGCGCAGCGGGTCGCTCTTGGTGAGCCTCGCCTGGCCCGCTTGCAGCATGCCAAGCGAGAAGTCGCAGGCCACGGTGTCGGCGCCGGATGCGGCAAAGGTCACAGCCGAGGTCCCCGTCCCGGCAGCCAGGTCGAGCACCCGGTCCCCGGGACCCGCCTGGAGGATGCGCTGCACCCGCCGGCGCCAGAGGCGAACCTGACCCATCGACAAGATGTCGTTCATGAGGTCGTACCGGCCCGCCAGGGCGTCGAACATCGCCGCGACTTCAGCCGGCTTCTTGTCTAGATCAGCGCGCGTCATGCGCTAAAGCCTGCCACGCAAGGCCGGGGTTCCGGAAACGGGGTTAGGTCAGTGCGCCTCGGTGATCATGACGGTGCCAACCGTCGTGTTGGTCGCCTCGTCGATGAGGATCATTCCGCCGGTCAGCCGGTTCCGCGAGTACGCGTCGACGAACAACGGCTGGGTCACCCGCATCCGCACCCGGCCGATCTCGTTCAGCCCGAGCTGGCCCGCGGACTCGTCCCGGTGCAGCGTGTTCACGTCAATCCGGTAGAGCAGATCGGTGACGATGCCCTTCACGGTACGCGTGGTGTGCTTGACGATCAGCCGGGACCTTGGCGTGAGCGGCCGGTCTGCGTTCATCCAGCAGACCATGCCCTCAATGTCCTGGGCGGCCCTCGGCTGGTTGTGCGGCCGGCAGATCATGTCGCCACGGGAGATGTCCACGTCGTCGTCGAGGAGCAGCGTCACCGACATGGGCGGGAAGGCCTCCGCGACCTGCTGGCCCGCCAGTTCGATGGCCCTGATCCTGGTCGCGAAGCCCGACGGCAGGTGCAGCACTTCGTCACCCGGCTTGAGCACGCCGCCCGCTACCTGGCCGGCGTAGCCACGGTAATCGTGCAGCTCCGGGTCGCTCGAGGCATGCGGCCGGATCACGTACTGCACCGGAAACCGCACGTCGATGAGGTTGCGGTCGGAGGCGATGTGCACATGCTCCAGGTGGTGCAGCAGCGAGGGGCCGTCATACCACGGCATGTTGTTCGACCGCTCAACGACGTTGTCCCCGTTGAGCGCCGAGATCGGGATGAAGGTGAGGTCGGCGACCTCGAGCTTCGTGGCGAACTTGGAGAACTCCTCGCAGATGCTCTCGAAGACCTGCTGGTCGTAGCCGACCAGGTCCATCTTGTTCACCGCGAGCACCAGGTGCGGTACCCGGAGCAGCGTGGTGAGGAAGGCGTGCCGCCGGGACTGCTCGTTCAGCCCGTTCCGCGCGTCCACGAGGATGATGGCCAGGTCCGCGGTGGAGGCACCGGTGACCATGTTCCGGGTGTACTGAATGTGGCCGGGGGTGTCGGCGATGATGAACTTTCGCCGGGGCGTCGCGAAGTACCGGTAGGCGACGTCGATCGTGATCCCCTGCTCGCGCTCGGCCCGCAGGCCGTCGGTGAGCAGTGCCAGGTTCGTGGTCTCCTCGCCGCGGTCACGCGAGGTGCGCTCGACCGCCGCGAGCTGGTCCTCGAAGATGGCCTTGGAGTCGAACAAGAGCCGGCCGATCAGCGTGGACTTGCCATCGTCAACGGAGCCGGCGGTGGCGAACCGCAAGATGTCCATGATTGTCAGAAGTAACCTTCCCGCTTGCGGTCTTCCATCGCTGCTTCGCTTGTCCGGTCGTCGGCACGGGTCTGCCCGCGCTCGGTGACGCGAGTCGCGGCGACCTCGGCGATGACCTCCGCAACCGTTGCGGCTGTCGACTGGACAGCACCGGTGATCGTCATGTCGCCCACCGTGCGGTACCGGACAGTCGCGGTGAACACCTCTTCACCCTCGGCTCGCGTCAGGTACGGGTTGTCGGCGAGCAGGATGCCGTCGCGCTCGAACACCTGCCGCTCGTGCGCGTAGTAGATCGACGGGATCTCCAGGTTCTCGCGTTCGATATACGACCAGATGTCGAGCTCGGTCCAGTTCGACAGCGGGAACACCCGGATGTGCTCGCCCCGGTTGATCCGGGTGTTGTAAAGGTTCCACAGCTCGGGGCGCTGGTTCTTCGGGTCCCACTGGCCGAACTCGTCGCGGAAGCTGAACACCCGCTCCTTGGCGCGGGCCTTCTCCTCGTCCCGGCGGGCCCCGCCGAAGAGGGCATCGAAGCGGTGCTCCTCGATCGCGTCGAGCAGCGTTACCGTCTGCAGCCGGTTCCTGCTTACCCAGCGGCCGGTCTGCTCGACGGCGCGGCCCGCGTCGATGGAGTCCTGAACGCTGGCGACGACGAGCCGCACGTTAAGTTCGGCGGCTCGCCGGTCACGGAAGTCGAGCACCTCAGGGAAGTTGTGTCCGGTGTCCACGTGCATGACGGGGAACGGGATGTTCGCCGGCCTGAATGCCTTCGCCGCCAGCGCGAGCATGACGATCGAGTCCTTGCCGCCGGAGAACAGCAGCGCTGGCCGCTCGAACTCGGCGGCGACCTCGCGCATGACGTGGATCGACTCCGCTTCGAGCACGTCCAGCTGGGACAACAGGTAATCAGATCGCATGCGTAGCTTCCCTGATGGCATTGAGCAGCATCTCGGCTATTGCCGACCGGCACACAAGGATATCTGGCAACAAGGGGTTATCGCGGTTGTAGCTGACATCCGTGCCGTCGATGCGCGATACGTGCAGGCCGTACGCCCTGGCTACGGCTACCGGGGCCGCGGTATCCCACTCGTAGAAACCGCCGCTGTGCAGGTAGACGTCGTTCTCGCCTTCGATCACCGTTGCGCACTTCGCACCCGCGGATCCGCAGGGAACTAGCTCTGCGCTCAGCAATGCTGCTACGTCCTTGACCAGCTGGCTGGCTCTTGAACGGCTGACCACCATGCGCAGGGGGCGCTGTGCGCCGGTGCCGGAGGGCAAGATTTCCGCGGTGGAGAGGACCTTGCCCTGAGCGGGGAGCGCCACCGCGCCTGCCGTCAGGGTTCCGTCGGCCGTGCCGTTGGCGGTTCGCTCCCAGAGGGCTACATGGACCGCCCAGTCGGTGCGGCCTGGCTCGCCGAACTCGCGGGTGCCGTCCAGCGGGTCGACGATCCAGACGCGGTCGGCGGTCAGGCGTGCTTTGTCGTCGACGCCCTCTTCGGAGAGGACGGCATCCGCTGGCCGGGCCTTCGCCAGCTCGGCCATCAGGAACTCGTGGGACTGGCGGTCGCCTGCGTTCTTCAGCGCGGTGGGGTCGCCGCCTTTGGCGCGGAGAGCCACGAGGAGGTGACCGGCTCGCTCCGCTAGCTGGCTGGCTAGCTGGTGGTCATCGGGTGTTGCCAAGTGCAGCTCTCCTCGGGTCGCGTTCGCGTCACGATAACGCGGGCGGGTCCGTGTGGTAGAGGTTCTGGGTTTCGGTCAGGCCTTTGGTGATCAATGTCTCGGTGGCATCGGCACAGCGGTCCAGGGCGAAGGGGAGGTCCTTGCGCTCGGTTGCGCTAAACGGCTTCAGGACGTAGTCCGCCGGGTCCATGCGGCCCGGTGGCCGGCCGATGCCGAAGCGGACGCGGAAATAGTCCTTGGAGCCCAGCGACTGGGTGATGGAACGCAGGCCGTTGTGGCCGTTGTCGCCGCCGCCGAGTTTGACCCTCACCGCGCCGAAAGAGACATCTAGCTCGTCGTGTATCACCACGGTTCGTTCGGGAGAAGCCTTGTAGAACCCCAGCAGGGCGGACACCGGACCACCCGACAGGTTCATGTACGAATGCGGACGGGCCAGGGTGACCGGCTGGCCGGCCAGGCGGCCCTCCGCGATGTCGTTGCGGGTGCGGTGTGCCTTGAAGCGCGCGCCGATCCGCTCCGCCAGCAGGGCGAGGACCATCGCCCCGGCGTTGTGGCGGGTGCCCGCGTATTCGGGGCCTGGGTTGCCCAGGCCGACGATGATCCAGCGTTCGTCTGCCATAGCGGGACCCCTCGCGAGGCGGAGCGGCGCGCGTCCGCCTCGCGGGATGTCTACGGTGCCTCGTTACTCCGCAGCCGGCTCGGCCGGCTCGGCCGGGGCCTCGCCCTCGGCCTCGGCCGCCTCGGCGGCCTCCGGCGCCGCCTCGCCGAGCTCCGCCTCGACCTGCTCGGCGGTCGGAGCGGCGAGCACGTGCAGCACGAGCGCGTCCGGGTCAGTGGCAAGCGTGGCGCCGTCCGGGAGCGCTAGGTCCCTGGCGTGGACGGCATTGCCGATCTCCATGCCCGCGACGTCGACATCGACACCGTTCGGGATGTGCGTGGCCTCGGCCTCGACGGCGATCTGGATCAGCTGCTGGTCGAGCAGGCCGCCGGGGAACACCTCGCCGGACACGCGGACCGGGATCTCAACGGTGACCTTCTCGCCACGGCGGACCTCAATCAGGTCCACGTGCTCAAGGTCGCCCTTGATGGGGTCCCGCTGCACGGCCTTCGGCAGCGCGAGCAGCGTCTTGCCCTCTAGGCCCTCAATGCGGATCAGCACGTTCGGGGTCTTCAGCGCGAGCATCAGCTCATGGTCGGGCAGCGTCAGGTGACGGTTAGGCGAGCCGTGGCCGTACATGACAGCGGGCACACGACCCGCCCGGCGGGTACGGCGGGACGCCCCCTTGCCGAACTCGGTTCGCGGCTCGGCTTCGATACGGACCTCTGGCACGGTCTGTCACTCCTCGTTGGTTACATGCAATGCGCCAAAGAAGTGTAGCCGAGAAACAGTGTGCGTGCGGACGTGAGCATTCCGCATCCGCACGCACAGGTCCGGCTCAGACCGTTCTGGTTGCTTCGTCGGTAAACGTGCCGGACTCCTCCGGAGTCGCACTGTCCTCAGGCGTGGCCGAGTCTTCCGGCGTCACCGAGTCCTCGGGGGTGGCTGAGTCTTCCGGTGTTGCGGAGTCTTCCGGCGTCACCGAGTCGTGGGGCATCATTTCGCTCATTTTGCTTCCCGTCCCTTCGCGAAATCTGCTTGCGCGCGATCTTATTGAACCGCCCGGCAGGCCATCGCGGCTATGTCTGGAGGTGGCATGAAATGCGAAATCTTGGCGTTACGCGGACTGGGCTCCGCCAGCGGCGAGCGAGGCAAGCATGCCGGCTGTCTCCGCAGCTTCCGCACGCTCGCCGATCTGCTCGAATATCCGCATCGCCCAGGTGAAGGAAGCCCGTGCCTCGGCCACGGAACCTAGCTCCGCCTGCGCCTGCCCGAGGCTCTTGAGCGACAACGCCTCGCCGACAAGCGTCCCCGCTGCCCGGTGCTTCGCAAGCGCTTCATTGAGGATGGCGAGCGCCTCGTCGAGACGGTGCAGGAGCAGGTAGACCACGCCGAGGTTGCGCAGCGAGTGCCCCTCGACGTATCCGCCGATCTCGCGGCATATCTCCCTGGCCTCGGCATAGCACTCCGCCGCCGCGGTCAGGTCACCGAGACCGAGGTAAACCTCGCCCAGGTTGTTAAGCGCGGCGGCGCGCATGGAAAGAGCGCTGGTCGGACGCAGCAGGTCTACCGCCTGCCGAAGGTACCCCACGGCCTCGTCGCTGGGACCATGCAGCCGCAGGGCCACCTCGCCAAGCCCGATGGCGGTTTGCCCCTGCCCTATCGCGTCACCGAGTTCCTGGCGGATCCGGAAAGCCTGTGTGAGGTGGACGACGGCCTCCGCGTCCTCCAGCTTGGCCAGTGCCCAGCCCAGGTTCTGGCGGGCCCATGCCTCACCGCGCCGGTCACCGTCCTTCTGCGCGCTGTCCAGTGCCAGCCGATGCGTGGTCAGGCAGTCCGCCCAGTTGTTCCTCCTGTTGAAGAGGGGGAACAGCGTGGGGGCCAGCCGCCAGGCGATCTCGTGCAGGCCGGCCGCAGCCGCCTGACGGGTCGCGGCGACCAGGTTCGCCCGCTCATCGTCGTACCACGCCAGTACTTCTTCGACGCCGCCGAACTCCAATGGCGGGTAGCCCGCGGGCGCGGGATCCCGCGGCACCCGATAGCGCTGCGGGGAAAGCGTGTCGGCGGACGCCTCGGCGGTATCCAGGTACCAGCGCAACAGCCTGCCGGTCGCTTCCGCCCGGACCGCTTCCGAGTCCTCCTCCTTTGCCCGTTCCGTCGCGAAGAACCGGAGCAAGTCATGGAAGCGGTAGCGGTCGGGGGCCGGCGACTCAAGCAAGGTTGCGTCGACCAGGGTCTCCAGCGCGTCCGTGATGTCGTCTTCGTCCTGGCCGATCAGGGCCGCGGCCGCCGCCAGGCTGATCGAGGTTCCCTGCCAGAGACCTAGGAACCTGAAGACCTTCGCGGGGTCGATGCCGCGGCCACGCGACTTGAGGCTGTCATAGCTGACCTGGAAGGACGCGCGGACGGCGAGGTCACCGATGCGCATTTCGTCGAGTCTCCGGTGCTCGTCACGCAGCCGCTTGGCCAGCGTCGCGACCTGCCACTGCTGCCGCGCGGCAAGCCGGGCCGCGCAGATCCTGATGGCAAGCGGCAGTCCGGCGCAGGCGACGAGCACCTCGGCGGTGGCGTCCGGTTCGGCGGCCGCGCGGTCCTCGCCGACGATCCGGGAGAACAGCGCGAGCGCGTCGGTGTCCTCGAGCACGTTCAGGTCGACGAACCGGGTACTGACCAGGTCCGGCGTCCGGTTGCGCGTTGTCACCAGGACCGCGCACGACGAACTGCCCGGCAGCAGCGAGCGGACCTGCGCCGCGTCCTTCGCGTTGTCGAGCAGGATCAGCACCCGGCGGCCGGTCAGCAGGGTGCGGTAGAGCGCCGCCCGCTCGTCGTCGCGCGCCGGGACCTTGTCCCCCTCGACGCCAAGGTCCCGCAGGAACCTCGCCAGCACCTCGCCTGGGTCGGCTGGTTGCGCGCTCGCTCCCAGCAGGTCCACGTAGAGCTGTCCATCGGGGAACCGCACCCGGACGCGGTGCGCGGCGTGCACGGCGAGCGTCGTCTTGCCCAGGCCCGCGGCGCCGTTGACCACCGCGATCGGCACCGCGCCCGTGCTGCCCGTGGCTTTCTCCGCGAGCAGCATCCCGCACAGATGCGCGACGTGCGTCTCCCGCCCGGTGAAGTCCCCGATGTCCGCGGGAAGCTGCGCGGGCCGCGACGCAAGCGGCTCGAGTTGCGGTGCGACCTGCGTCGTCAGCTCGCTCTCGACGGCCGACGCCAGCTCGGCGAAGGTCCCGATCGCGATGCTGCCGGGCGTGTCGGCGGACACGGTCCCGGCAGACTCGGCTGGCTCGGCCGGTTCGGTTGCCCGGCGGCCATCCGCAGCGCCGCCCGGGTAAGAAGGCGTGCCAGCAGTTCCAGGTCCGGGAATGGCGCCCGGTCCGGCCTTCGGCTCGGCTTGCGGTGCCGCATCGGCGGGCGGCGTTTCGGGCAGTGCCGACGATGCGTCCGCGGCGAGGAGCTCAAGGTAGAGCTGCTGCAACTCGGCCCCGGGATCCACCCCGAGGTCCTCGGCGAAGACCTCTTTGGCCTGGAAGTACGTCCCGAGCGCCTCGGCGTGCCGGCCGGCAGCGTCGAGGGCGCGCATCAGCAGCGCCCATAGCCCTTCGCGCAGCGGGTGCTCAGCTACCAGCCCGCGCAGCTCGGGCACCACCTGGGCGGCACGGCCGCAGCCAAGGTCTGCCCCGATCCGCAGCTCGACTGCTTCGAGCCACTGTTCGACCGCCTGGCTGACTTGCGTGGCGAGCAACGGCGAGGTCGGCACGTCCGCGAGCAGCGGCCCGCGCCACAGGCCAACCGCCTCAGCTAGCAGTGCGGCGGCGCGCTCTGGCTGCTGACCGGCCAGTGCGGCACGGCCCGCCGCGGTCAGCGACTCGAAATCGTGGAGGTCAAGGTCCCCGGGTGAGATGCGCAGGAGATATCCGGGGGCGCGGTAAACGAGCGTCTTTCCCTCGGCATCGCCGATGACCTTCCGTAGTCGGTGCACGTAGATGCTGACGAGGTTGTTCGCCGTGCTCGGCGGGTTGTCGCCCCACAATTCGTCGATCAGGGCCTCAGTCGAGACCAGCTGGCCGGGCCGCACGAGCAGGCAGGCAAGCAGCGACCGCCACTTGGCGGCGCTGATGGCCGTCCACCCTTCCGGAGACAGCACCTCTAGCGGGCCGAGAATACGAAAACGCATCAGGCCAGCCCGTCCGAACGCACGCTCTTCCCTCCGGGGTTTAGGGGCCGCGGTGAATCTCCGGGCTGCTTGTAGAACCCACTTAACCACGACTAAAGCGCCTGGTAAATCCGTCGCTCACGATGTGGCGCACTTGCACGGGGTTCAACGCGGAGCGTGACGAGCTATGCGTTTCCTCTGCTACAGCCATGAAGCTATAAGGCGTGATATGACGCGAATTGATTGGAGGTGACCTAACTTGACCTGGGTCGACCGGTCCGCCCCGCTGTGCCATAACTCGGCTTAATCGCCACGAAAGTGGCGGATGCCACGATTTAGTCAGACCAGGGTCCGGCGGGGGCGACGCTGGACGGACGGACCGGGGCCGAGGGGTGGCCGGCCCCGGTCCGTCGCAGACCCCCCGTCCCGCCAATCCGGGGAATGGCGGGACGGGGGCCCTTCACTGCCGCGCGCCTCCAGGCTGCAGCGGCTTCGTCTACCCTCAGCTCTGGCCGTCAAACAAGCTCGTAACCGAGCCGTCGCTGAACACCTCGTTGATCGCACGGGCGAGCAGCGGCGCGATCGACAGCACGGTCAGCTTGTCGAACCTCTTCTCCTGCGCCACCGGCAGCGTGTTGGTGATGACCACTTCGCTGATCCGGGAGTTCTTCAGGGTGTCGACGGCCGCGCCGGAAAGCACGCCGTGCGTCGCTGCCACGATGACCCGTTCCGCGCCCTGGTCGAACAGTGCATCCGCGGCCTTCACGATCGTCCCGCCGGTGTCGACCATGTCGTCCACCAAGATGCAGGTCCGGCCCTCGACGTGGCCGACCACCTCGAAGACCTTGACCTGGTTAGCCACGTCCGGATCGCGCCGCTTGTGGATGATGGCGAGCGGCGTGCCGAGACGGTCCGTCCACCGCTCACAGACCCGGACCCGGCCGGCGTCCGGCGCGACCACGGTCACGTTGCTGACGTCAAGCTTGGTCTCCAGGTACCCGGCCAGGATGGGCAGCGCGAACAAATGGTCGACAGGCCCGTCGAAGAACCCCTGAATCTGAGCGGTGTGCAGGTCGACAGCCATCAGCCGGTCCGCTCCCGCGGTCGCGAACAGGTCAGCGATGAGCCGCGCCGAGATCGGCTCCCGGCCGCGGCTCTTCTTGTCCTGCCTCGCATAGCCGAAAAAGGGCGTGACCACGGTGATCCGTTTGGCCGACGCCCGCTTGAGGGCGTCGACCATGATCAATTGCTCCATGATCCACCGGTTGATGGGGGCCGTGTGGCTCTGCAGCACGAAGGCGTCACAGCCGCGGACCGACTCAAGGAACCTCACCATGATCTCGCCGTTGGCGAAGTCATAGAGCCGTGCCGGCGCTGGCTCAATCTTCAACTCTTCGGCGACCTCGGCGGCGAGCTCGGGATAGCCCCGCCCGCTGAACAACATCATCTTCTTCTGACTGGGCGCCGTCATGCCACTCACCGGATACTGCTCTCCCTCGCGCCGTGCTGTCCTGTTATCGAGACTTATTGAGGATCTTCCGAACGAGACCGTTTCGCTGCGTCAGCCGACCGGGTCTGCTCCCGGTGGTGCAGCACCCACCCGTCGGAGTTGTGCTGCCTGCCGCGGGCGACGCCGAGATCACCGGGCGGAACATCGTCGGTGATCGCGGAACCCGCAGCCGTGTATCCGCCGTCCCCGATCGTGACCGGCGCAATGAGCACGGTGTTGCTGCCGACGAAGGCGTCCTCGCCGACCGTGGTGTGGTGCTTGTGCACGCCGTCGTAGTTGGCGAAGATCGTGCCCGCGCCGATGTTCGCGCCCGCGCCGATGGTGGCATCGCCGACGTACGTGAGGTGCGGAACCTTCGCTCCCGGACCTACGACGGCCTTCTTCAGCTCGACGTAGGTTCCGACATGCGCATCCTCCTGGACGCGGGCCTCCGGCCTGAGGTAGGCGAACGGACCGAGCGTGGCCCGGTCGCCGATCTCGGCCTGCCTGGCGACCACGTGCACCAGAACCGCGTCCTCGCCGACCTTCGTGTCGGTGAGCAGGCAGCCGGGACCCACCTTGGCCCCGTCGCCGATCACGGTCGCGCCGGCCAGCTGGGTCTGCGGGCCGATCTCGGCGTCCTGTCCGATGGTGACGGTGACGTCGATCCAGGTCGACGCGGGGTCGATGATCGTGACCCCGGCGCGCATACAGTGCACGAGGATCCGGTCGTTGAGCGCGCGCCGCGCCCTGGCGAGCTCGACCCGGTCGTTGACGCCCCTGATCTCGGCCGCGTCGACCGCGAGCACGGTGCCTACTGGGTGGCCATCCCTCCGGAGGATCTCCACCACGTCGGTGAGGTATTCCTCATGCTGGCTGTTGTCCGTGGTCACGCGCTTGATCGCGTCAGCGAGCAGAGCGCCGTCGAAGGCGTAGCACCCGGAGTTGAACTCATCGATCTCGCGCTCCGCCGGCGTGGCGTCGCGCTCCTCGACTATCCGCAGGAACGCGCCGTCAGGATCACGGACGATCCGGCCGAAGCCGGGAAAGTCACCTCGCGCGGTCAGCACGGTCACGGCGTTGGCGGCCGCCACGTGGCGGCTGGCAAGGTCGTGCAACGTTTCGCCGCGCAGCAGCGGCATGTCGCCGTAGGTAACCACTACCGTGCCCGACATCGCGCCGACGGCCTCAGTGACCATCCGGACTGCGTGGCCGGTGCCGAGCTGCTGCTCCTGGACGACGACGGTCGCCTCCGGGGCCGCCGCGGCGACCGCAGCG